>JAABUL010000059.1_pt1 | contig 194524 bp, 185 predicted proteins | sample 5559151 | NCBI WGS metagenome assembly JAABUL01 (sample SAMN10711876, study PRJNA513368) | rock metagenome | isolation source: Antarctica rocks | place: Antarctica: Victoria Land, Pudding Butte sud | reverse complement strand
CCTCTATTATAAGATAAAACTAAGGTACTAATATAACTACTAAAGGTACTAACGACCTTAAAATACTTTAATATTCGTATATAATTCTTACTCTATATATACGATATAGAGCCTAGCGAAAACGATAACTATATAAACTAAGTATAGATATATAAGAAGATTAGTAAGTTAAATTAATTAGATATATAAGTAGGCGACGATAACGAGGAACTATTATAACTCTAAGCATTTATTACTATATAATACTAATAGATAGCTATAAATAGTAACTCCGTTTAGTCTCTACGTTCTAAATAGTAAGATTAAGAGTAAAGATAGTTTAGCTTAAGCTCTTACCTATAAGTATAAAGTAGATAGTATCGTTAATAATATTGTAAATAAAGAGTTATTTATAGCCTAAATAGGTTTAAAGAACGGACCTATCTAGATTAAACCTTAGTTATAGATAGAGGATACTACTCTAGAATACCTCCTTTTATTAAGGGCTAGCTATAGTAAGAAGGAGGTCGTAGGCTAGGTAGACCTCTATATTTATATTACGAGATCTATATAATCTATAAATAGTAGGTTTACGAAAGGTTTTAATAATATAGATAACGTACTTAATACTACTAAACTAAAGTTAAAGGCTAAAAGACTAGATAAGAAAAAGAAATAGGTCCTTAAGATAGAACTACTAGAGGTCTTAATAATAATAGAATATAGACTAATTTAAGAGCTTAACCTTACTATATACTATATAATACCTCTCTAATCGATTCGTACTAATCTAAAAGTAGAATATACCTTTATTTAATACTAAGGTAAAGTAGAAGGAGATAAAGTAGGAGGTAAAGCTAGAGAAGTAGCTTAAGAAGTAACTAGCTATAGCCTTAAGAACTACTCTATTAGAGCCTAAGTTACTAATAGTATATTATTATATACGTTATTACTCTTATACTAATAAGATAATTTAGCTAGTTAGTAACTCTACTAGTTTTAAACGCGTCTTATAAGCGTAGTTACTCCCTTATATTATCTCTAAAGATAGGTAGATTAACGTAGTCTAAATTACTTAGAAGAGGTTTAGAAAACGTTTATTACGATCCTATAAGTAGTATTACGTAAGTACTTCTTTAAAGAGTAGGTGGCAGTAGGTGTTTAGGTAAGATAACTCGAATATACTATAAATAGTCGTAGACCTTTTAGTAAGATTGTAATATAAGTTGAACACAAGTACGTTAAAGACATCCTTAGTTCCTATATACTAAATAAGTATTACTAGCTCACTAGACTCGCGACGAGCTAGTCGAGCAGTGCTTACTATCTCGCTATCGAGTAGTCGAGTAGTATTACGTAGCTCCTATATTGTCTTGCTTACTTAGTATCGAGATATGTACGTACCTATATACCTTTCCTCTAATTACCTATATTCTAGCATCTACCTATAACACTATCCCCCTTCTAGCTTAGCCGTCTTAGCTAAGCTAGATTACAAAAGGTAAGCGTATACCCTTCTTTCCCTACTATCTATTATGTCTCGGTCCTTAATAAACCGTCTTTGTCTTACATCTAAAATATAACGACTTAGACGTCCCTCTAAATCTCCCTATAACTATTACTTCTTGTTTAGTTACTACTATACTATTATAGATAGTTCTTTAAGAGTAAAGTGCTCTAAGTGTATACGCGTTAAGAAACCCTACGTAAACCTTTCCTAGAGTTCCCTCGATAAAACTTAGGAAGATTACTAGAAAAAGGTAGATAATAATAAAGATCTACTAGTAGAGGTTATAGCATAGTTAATACGGAACAAGAAGATTCTTCGCTAGGCTACTAAGCGCGCTAAGAAGAAGGCTTAGTACTTAATGTCTATAATAGATACTACTAGAGAGCTAGAGGATCTAGATCTATAGGAGGACTATCTTACTACGGACGTAATAGTTAGTCTTTCGCCTACTATATAGTCTACTCTTAGGTAGCTTAATAATTTTATTGACTTTAGTTCCTCCTCTACTAGTATAGCTCTAGTAGAAGGTTCCTAGTAAGTTAACTAGGTGTTAGTTTAGTTCTTCGTAACTATTAGCGAAACTTAGTAAGTGTCGTTAACTCTAGTATCCTCTGTTTGTACTAACTAGGGTTTCTTTAGTAATAGTCCCTAATTATTCCCTAGTAGGTATCTATATAATGCGGTAGTTCCTACGAGTTATCCGCCTCTAGGTATCCTTACTACTTTATAAGGTATTAGTTTCCATCCTAATCCCTTATTTCCTTAACCTTAAAGACGTCGTCTTCCTATAGTTCGAAGTAGAATGTAGTTTGTAGTAGGATTTCCAAATCGGCTAGTTCTAGTATAGATATATAGAAGACTAGATGCACTCTTACGTCCTTTAGGAGTTCGAGTTAGTAGTTGTTAGGTCCCTTAACCTTATTAATTAAAAACGGTCTAACTTTAATATAGTCTAATTTCTTTACCTTTTTCTTAGTCTTCAAATTTTTTGTAAGGAGGAAGACCTTATCCCCCTCCTTAAGCTAAGGTGCCGTTTTTGAATCCTTGTACCTTGTCCTAGTAAGGCTTTCTTACTAATGTAGTATTCTAGTCCTTACTTCCTTATAGATTTTCTTAAATTACGTTACGTCTATAATAGCGTAGTCTGCTTCTAGCCCTAGTTATAGCGTTATAAATAGGTTTAGATCCTTCCCGAAGTTCCTAAAGAATAGAGATATCTTAGTTGTTTCTAATACGTTGTTATTAAGTGTAATCTAGGCTAGTAGTAGGAGAGCTACCTAGTTGTTTTGTGCGTAGTTAACGTAGTGTTATAGATATCCTTCTAGTATTTAGTTCGATTGTTTAGTTTGTCTATCCGTTTATAGGTAGAAAGCTGTTAATAGCTTGTGTTTTATACCTATAGCTAACACTAGGGTCTTCTAGTATTTTGACGTAAAGAGCTTGTCCCTATCCGTAATAAATGTCGTAGGAACGCTATAGTACTAAACGAGCCTATCGAGTACTAGGCAACCTAATTGCTTAGCGTTAATAGTTTCGTTACATAGTACAAAGTGTAAGTACTTCGTTAGTTAGTCGACTATTATAAGTATAGAATCGTACTTGTTTCCTATTACTAGATCCTCTAACCTTAGGAGTTTAACGATAAAGTCTATTGTTACTTTATCCTATAGTTAGTATAGTAGTTTCCTAAACTAGAGATTCCTATACTATACGTATCGTAATACCTTATTCTTATTATAGCTTTCGCATTTCTTAATATAGGTAGAAACCTTCCTCCTTATATTAGGGAAGACGAAGTTTCTCCTAATATATTCTATAGTTCGTATAATCCTAGGATGTCCTAGAGCTAGTCTGTCGTAGTGATCCTATATATACTCTTGTTCCTTGTCTAGAGGAACCTTAAGTTTCCTATACTATATTAGGAACTCTTTGTTATTGTCTCGTAGTACTCGTATAACTACGTTAAATTCTTACGGGTTCGTACTAAGCGATCCGTCCTAATTAACTTTTAGTATATAGTATTGTTACGGCTTATATCCTTCTATGTAGTTGCTTCGTCTACTAAGTACGTTAGCGCGCCTATTCTCTTTTCTAGGAGTGTATACGATTTCGAATTTGTATTCTCTAAGTAGCTCTAACTATCGTGCTTACTATTAGGTAAGAACCTTTGTTATCGTAAAGTATGTTAGGTTCTTGTAATTAGAGTAGATCGTTAGTCCTATAGCTCCCTCGTAGTATACTCTCTAGTATCGTAATGCTACGACGATTACGAGTAACTCCTTATTATAAATCTTATAGTTTTGTTTAGTAGGTGTCATTTTTCTCGAGAAGTATGTAATTAAATACTAAATCCCGTCGAACTCTTATATAAAGTATACTCCTATCGCTAGGTTAGAGGCGTTGGTTTTGACTTATATAGGTTTTGTTAAGTTAAATATACGTAGCGTTAGCGCTTCGTAGTATACTTTCTTAAGTCGTTCGAATGATTCTTATTGAACCTTACTCTATATAAACTAGATGTCCTTCTATATAAGGTCCGTAAGTAGCGTAGCTAGTTTCGAGTAGTCCTTAACGAACTTTCGGTTATAGTTTGCAAGTCTAAGGAATAATTATATGTCCTTAACTATCTTAGGTACTAGCTATTCCTTAATTAAGGTTGTCTTCTTAGGATCGATCTTAATTCCGTTAGTTCCTATAATAAAGCTAAGGAAGCTAACTTCCTTTCTAAAGAACTCGCACTTCTTAGGTGTAGTCTTAAAGGTAGTCGTACTTAGTCGTTCGAGTATAGCGGCTACGTCCTTAGCGTGCTACTCTTATAATCCCCTTATAAAGATAAGTATATCGTCGATATAGGCAATAATAGTAATGTTAATAAGATCGCTAAGAACGTTATTAATTATCCTTTAGTAGGTCGCTAGTACGTTTGTAAGCCCTATTAGTATAACTAAAAACTCGTAGAGTCCGTTTCGCGTACGGAACGCTATCTTATACTCTTCGCCCTCTTTCATCCTAATTATAAAGAAGGCATCTCGTAAGTCGATCTTAGAGTACTACTATACTCCGTAGAAGTAGTCGTTCATTCGTTCAATTAGTAGTATTAGGTAGCGATCCTTCTCGGTAATTTCGTTTAGATTGTAGTAGTCGATAACCTTTCGTCGTTTTCCTCCTTTCTTAGGTATAAAGAATGCTAGTGCCGCAAATAGTAATTTAGAAGGTTATATTCGTACACTTCCTTTTATCTTCGTAGTCTATTCTCTATCTACTTCGAGGTCTACTATAGAAAGCAGGTACATTAGCTAGTAAGAGGGCTTAGATCCTAGTATGAGTTTGATCTTATAGTCCTATTACGAGTGTTTAGGTAGGGCCTTAAGTCCTGTCTCTTTCTAAAAGAGTCGCTTTCATTTCTTAAATTCTTTAGGGATTCCTAGAGGTGCGTAATTTCCTCCTTTACTCTTACGTTGTAACCTAGTTTAGCCTGTATTAGTGTCTGTAGAGTCTGAGCTACCCTTCTATAGTATTATTAGCGGTTAGCGATTCATCTCGTTAATCTACCTTTCCTTATCTAGAGTTAAACGCTACTATCTTTTAGGATAGATATTAGTAACGTATCTATATCTCTTAAACCTAAGTACTCTCTTAACCTAGTTAATATCTAGGTTGTACTTTTCAAGCTAAGGAGTACCTAGTACGATATCGTATCTAGCTATAGGTACGATATCTAAGATAACTTCCTCGTAGTGTCCTTAGAAAGCTAGTAGTAGCGGTATTGTTTCGCTATTTATACTAGGTAGGTTAGAGCCGTTAATAGCTCTTACTTTATACCCTCTGTCTTTCTTCTTTTAGGTAGCTATCCCGAGTCGTTGTATAAGTCGTTCTGAGATAAACATTCCGCTAGCTCTAGAGTCTATTATAGTAAGGATCTCGTATCCGTCGACAATATAATTTGTACGGAAAACCGTTCCTATTGTTACTTAAGTATTACATAGCTCCTTTTAGTCGCTTGTACTAATAGGGCTTATTCGTTTTTTGAATAGTAGTCTAGCGAATTAGAATCCTTAATATAGATTTCCTAGTTAAGGGGTCTATTTCGAGGTCTAAATACAACTTTGCCTTATATTATTCGCGTCTATAATAATCCTCTTATTATAGTCTTAACGTAACTAAGGGTTATTCCTTACTATACTAGTAGTAGTAGTCCTAGAGGTAGAAGTAGTAGTATTACCTATTATAGTATGTATTCGTTACACTTCCGTTTTATTTCTTCGAGAGTAAGCGTCTCGTTCTAGTATTAGTTCTAGTACGTTAGGATTTCGCGGTATCGTTAATCTAGAAGTCGTACTCGTTCTCTTATTTACGAACTAACGATTATCTCGTTAGGAAGCATATAGTCCCTATAGTTGAAGACTATACTTCTAATAGGTATTACTTCTCTAACGTATCCGTATCTACTATAGTTAGTATTAACTAATTAGTAGTTCTAGAACATAGATCGTAGCTATCCTATTATCTTGTTGAATTCTATAGGATATAAATGTCGTTTTCTAGCGATCTTTAGAAATACCTCTTCGTAACTCTATATAAGGTAGAGGGCTATTTTCATAATTAGCTATAGGCCTTCTACTAAGATATTAAGTATTTCTAAGTCGTCTAGGTCTTTATCGGAGTCTTCGCTCTTAGAACTCTTTAGAGTGCTTTCGTTTTTAGCGTTAGATTTAGCGATCTTAGTAATTGCTTCTAACGTTTATTAGTCGTCTATTAAGAGTTCGTTGTCTAGGTAGAGAGGAGAGATCTATTAATCCTAATTCTCTCTCTCTAATTCGTCTATTAGTAAGTCTAGTATCTCGTCGTTATCTAGGTTTATTAGTAGGATCGGAGATTCCTCTAATTCGTTACCTATCTCCTTATCTAGAGATAGTAATATGTTTTCTTATAGTGTAGCGTCCTCTCGTCTAAACGGAGGTAGGGATCTTCCTTAGGCGTAGTTACTATTATCCCTTAACTACTATTATAGCTATTATTCTATAGCGTTGAACTCGCGCTATAGTTACAATACTCGTATTTGTACTCTTATCCGTTCCTATTAGTCTAGTAGCTAGTTTAGCTAGTTCTACTATTGCTAAGCTTAATTATATAGTCGTTGTAATATTTCCGTAAGTTGGCCTAGTCTAACGTAGGTCTAGTGACCTCCCTACTACGCGTATAGTTAGCGCTATTCTAGTTAGATATTGTTAACGTCTTCCTATAGTTCCCGTCGTTCTATATATAGGTCGTTTAGCTTATTTTCGATTTCCTCGAGCTGTTCTTCTAACGTTATTCGTTCGAGTACGTTGATTTCCTTTACTAGTCGTCCTTTCTTATCGCGTTGTTCTAGTACTTAGGTATATAGAAGACTAGATACGTCTGTTTTGTAAAAGAGTCGTTCCTTACGTACTTATTCTACTAGGAAGGCGATTCCTTCCCTAAAGCGTTATAACTTTTCCTATCTACTTTCTATTAGTTAACGTTGTTACTCCTAAGTTTCTTTGTTATCTAATGTAGGAGTCGTCCCCTTAAGTACGTTGATTTCTATAGTAGGTTCGTGTTTTAGAAGCTAGGGGTACACAGCCTTCTTAAGCTACTCGTACTCCTCCTTCTCTAAATCCGTTATAGGCTATCTAGTTCGATCCATATCTTCTAGTTAGTCGAAATCCTTAGATACCTATTAGTTCTTTCCTAATTCTACATACTACTTAAAGGGCGGGCATTAGCAATAGATAGCGTAATTTAGTTCTACGATCTATAGTTCTATAAGATTGTTATACCCTCCTTGATCGTTTGTTAAGGGCATAGCTATGTCCTAAGTCTTATTAGTAGGAGACTTATTTTCCTATCTAATTATCGCGTTAATCTGCTACTATAGCCGTACCTTTAGTCTACGGCAGTTACGTACATAATGTCCTTTCTTGTAATAGTTATAACACTCGTTGGTTTTTCTGTCTTTCTTACCCTAAGGCTTTCCTTTACTTCTAGCTTTCCTAAACGATCCCTTCTTAGGTACTCGTTAGGTAGCGTTGATTTCTATAGCGTTAGAGTCGCGTCGCTTGTTCCCTCTAGACTAGCTAGTTAGAACATAGCTAGTACGTCCGCGTCCTTAACCTATATGTCGTTTTTCTATAGCTCTCTTATAGAGACGATCGTTAATGTTAATCGATGATTTAATAAGCGTGTCTAAGTTCGTTGTTTCGTTCTTTCCCGTACGTACTAGTTCGTCCTTTACGTTATCCTTAAGACCTTTGTAGTATATAACGTATAAGGCATTATCGTCCTACTTAGTCTTATTAGAATATTCCTTAAACTTAGCCGTGTACTAGGATGCTAATGTCCGTTAAACAATGTCCTAAACGATGCGGATTATAACCTTCTTCTCGTTACTAAACCCGTAGATCGTTTTCATCTTATTGTAGAATCTAACGCAGTTAGAAAAGATTCTACTCTCGTTCTTCTAATATATAATAAAGTCCTTAGTCCTTAGTCTTATCTAGTACTAAGCTTCCCCTTAGAGATGCATCGTCGCGATAAGGTATCTCTTCTTATAGAAACTAACTCCGTCTAACTCAAAGTGGAGTAAGAGTTAGTTGATCTAGTCGTCTAGCTTGTTATAGTCTCTATAGAAGAAGTCTACCTTAGTCTTACTATTAGTCCTACGATTAGTCGTCGGAGCTATACTCTCGTCTCTATAGCCTAAGCCTCGTACACTGCTAGTAGTACTCATTCTAAGGGTGTTTAAAGTGTTGTAATCCTATAAGTAGTATTACATAAGTGCTTCTTTAAAGAGTAGGTAGTAGTAGGTGTTTAGGTAAGATAACTCAAATATACTATAAATAGTCGTAGACCTTTTAGTAAGATTGTAACATAAGTTAAACACAAGTACGTCAAAGACATCCTTAGTTCCTATATACTAAATAAGTGTTACTAGCTTACTAGACTCGCGACGAGCTAGTTAAGTAGTGCTTACTGTCTCGCTATCGAGTAGTCGAGTAGTATTACGTAGCTCCTACATTGTCTCGCTCGCTTAGTGTCGAGATATGTACGTACCTATACGCCTTTCCTCTAATTACCTATGTTCTAGTATCTACCTATAACAACGTTATATAGTCGTTAAGTAGTAGTATTAATATAGAAGTAGGTATAGGAGGACCTATAGACGATACTCGAAGGAAAAGGTCTAGGAAGTAGAATATTATATATAAGCTAAATTTACTTACTCCTTATATTATAACTAAGGTTATAATATATTAGCTACTACTATAACTATAGGTAAAATAGGACTATTACGTATAATTAGTACTCTATTTCCTCTCCTAAACTAGTAATTAACTAAGGAATACTTCCTTTATATTCCCTATTATATATAGCTAATAATTAAATTCTGTCCTTTTATGTCGCTACAGCCCACCATAGAACCCGGCCTGCACCGCCAGGTGATTGCCTAACTGGGATCAGATTTGGCCTCGAGGAAATTCAGGCAGCCAAGCTCATCTCTGACCAAAGTTGCATTGTTGGCCACACGATCCTATTCTCACTTATGAATCGGATGGCGTAAAGAGCTGAGGTGTCGAGACAGTCAAATATGCGTCGCTACCACAAAGCTTTTGGAGGACTGCACTTTGAAAATAACCTGTGAATCTTCGATTGATAAAAAAACATCACCAGAGAAGGCTACCCAGTAAGCACAACAGACCAAACAATGGGGTATCAGACAGTTTCATGACCGCAACCAACCCCTCCAACAAACAACCATTCATAACTCATTCCTCTCCCGAGCAGCGTACCGCCACTCTTACATGTTCTCAACCATCCGAGCGTTGATGGTGTTCTGGAAGTTGTTCCCAGACTGCGAGTTGCCAAACTCGCTAGTGTTGGCATCGTACTGCTGGTATGAGCTTGGTCCTTCTCCGTGCTTGTCGGCCTCTGCGAGCTGGGATTGGACTGTATGATACATTAGCAACTGTCTCGTACTTAACCATGAGTTATGACGTACCTGTCTGATTCTGCGCAGGCATGAAGATAACCTTGCTATTCGCCGTCTTGGCCATCGCCTGCATAGCCTCGAGGTACCGGATCTGCATAGCTGGCGCACTGGACAGAATATCGGCAGCCTGCCTCATCAACTTGGCGGATTCGACCTCGGCGCGCGCGCTGATGACCTTGGCCTCACCAGTCCTCTTGCTCTGCGCGGCCATCGACAAGCTGTCTTGAAGCTCTTGGCTGAAGATGATGTCCTTGATGAGCATGCTCTCGACCTCCGCACCCCATCCGGTCGCAGTCTCTTCGATGATCTCGCGGATCTCCTGTGCAAGCTCCTCGCGGCGCTCGATCACATCTTGCAGCACGCGCGCACCGATAACGTGGCGGAGGGTGGTTTGGGTGCGCTCGACAAGGGCTTGTCGCAGGTTCGAGATGCCGAAGGCGGCCTTATGTGGGCTGGTGATGCGGTAGTAGATGACGGATGTGAGGTGAACGTTGACGTTGTCCTTGGTCATGCAGACCTGCTTAGGGACCTCTGTAGTGATTGAGTCAGCTCAAACTTTTGGTGGCGATATGTGGTATGTACTTACCGACAATCTGGATTTTGACATCGACTTGGATCAGAGCCTCAGACAGCGGGTTGATCTTGACGAGACCAGGGTCCACAGCTCTTGCGAAGCGTCCAAACTTCGTGACCAGGCCTACATTACCCTGTGCTACCGGTTTGTATGGGTTTGGGCACACTATGCAGCACGGAATGGCTCCTAGAGTTCCGACACAGCTACCAAGGGTGCTGATCATGTCTGGTACAAGGTGTTAGATCGTTTGCGACAGCTGTCTGGGGTGGCGCTGATACTCACTTCCATACCAGCCGTGTTGCGACTCATCCTCAGTATCAGCCTTGATGACCTGCGCGTAGGATGTCTGGAGGTCCTCTCGTCGCGGAGGCTGCACCTTCACGATCGGTTCGCCATTGCGAGAGCTTCCGTTCGTGCTGCCGATAGGCGCCTTGCCGTTGGTGTCGATGCCGTTCATGTTGATGTTGTGGAATGCGGTAGTGTGATGTTGATGCGCTGACCTGGTTCGATGCGTTACGAGGTGTAGTTCGAAAGACGATCTCGGAGAATGTCGCGGCGAAGACAAGCTTATGTGGATGGTGAATGAGGCAAAAGGACAGAGCAATATAATATGGACAACGTCAATACACTCGAAGCTAGAGAGCTTGGGGAAGGAAGGAATTGGCAGTTTTGGCGCTAAGGGGCTGCGCCTGCCTTCGCTAGAAAGCTTGAGGGGTCGCGTGCCGCCTGCAAGAACGAACCGCAGCGACCACTCAAATGCGGGGTCCATCGATCTTCTGTCGATTGCACATCGCACACCTTTTGGAGATGCCGAGATACGTGGCAGGTTGGCACTTTCACGGCGACAAGACGAAGTCATGAACGTGCTTTGTTGATGCCTGCTCTTGATTATCTCGGCATTGATTCTCAATCTGCGATGCCCGAGGCAACAGTAGGAGATGAGGCTTATATTGACCCTTGCGGCACGGCCAGACAAGCGGCCCCGATCGGAGAAGCAAAAGCCATGTCTCGCAGCAATGCCATGATTCGATGATATCGGCTCACGGCACGACCTCTGGAAGATCCAAGCCGACAAGAGCTCTTCGACTGCAGGGCGTGACGCCGTGAAAGTGATCCTCGCGGATACGGTGCCGATCGAGAATCACCTGCTTGGACCGCTAGCTCTGCAGCAGAAAGTCGTGGTTCGGGTTGGAAAGGAATCGCCTTGTCGTTTTGCCTTCTGATAGCACTTCTCGTACACAACCACAGAGTCCAACTCCGTTTCTCGTTATTCTGTCTACCTACTACACTGCCCTCGTCGCAATCAATCTCCTTCCTGCAGTCCTGTTAGCTCCTTTCACTCGGAAGATCAGTCCTCAGGCACAAATTCGTACAACAACGAGAGACAAAAGACATCAGCGAGGCGCAGCACATAACCTCCGCAGCAAGACTCTCCGCAATCTCCCTTTTTCCGATCACATGGTCGAGGCAAGGTACTGTAAGGAGATCGAATCTCCTGATCAGCGTGCTCAGCTCTTACTGCAGGCGGCAGCCATTGGCCATAGATGAGGCATTTTTCTAGAACAACTTTATTGGTACAGGTATGCAGGGCACAGTCTTCTCCGTGCACACATGTCACTGGTTTTCGAGTACCATTGTAGTGAGGTTATTTCGGTACGCTGGCCATGTCTATGGATGAAGTATCTTTCGTATTCTCTCGTGTTCGTTCTGGTGGTCCAACTCTGCTACTCGTCGCTGCCAGGGCTGGTCCATATGAACAAGCTTTGACAGCTATTGGACTCTCATGAAATTACGAGAGGGCAACCAACGTGAATCTTGCTACTGGGCTGCTTGACATGTCGATGCTCTGATCTGAGCACAGTGTTGCGTCTCATTATGTATGTTGCTTTCCGTGGTCACGCTGTGGTTGACACCATGGTGTTCACTTCCTTTGCACATTCAGGACAGAATAACGGTCACAGCGGCGTAGCTCGGTTCCTGCACATAGCCACAAAGCTAAGGTTTCCGGTTCAACCATCAACAAGCAACCCGCGGAGACGGGACAAAGCAGCAACCAGCTCGAAGCGACGCACTGCCACCAACTCTCCATCTCCTAGCGCGGCGGGCAAGCACGTGTCAATGCCGACAGATGCATCTAGCGCTTTCAGCAAGGCGGAGAGGTCGAGACTAGACGATACATTAGCTCCATATTCTATCTCTGGAGAGGGTATGCACAAAACCTACGAGCTTGTTCCCGTCTGCTCAGCAATTTTCTGCAGAAGCGTAGCAATCATCCGTGCTTGCCCGACTTCAACCACCTGATCGAGTGCCGAGAGATCGATCCCTGACTCCGCCTCTGCTGGGTTCGAGACGGGATCGCGTTCTTGTGGGCGGAGGTTGATGAAGGTCTTGCGCTGCGCGAAAGGCGACTTGAAGCCGGACATGTCGACGCGGAACTTGCGCTTTGGTAGCGAGCCGTATTCGTTATCCTGGTTCACGGCACTTGGGTACTGCACGACAACCTCCTTCGCATTGGCGGTGATGTTATGTGGAACGTACGAGTCCATCGCGATGACGTTGTCAGCGACGGTGAGCCAGTCTCCCAGACCACCGACGACTATGATCGTGCTAACGCCATGCTGGGTGTGTAGTGCTCTCGCCTTGCTGATGAGAGGCGTGATCGGCTCCTTCTTGATTAGTGCCTGCATGCGCTGGTCACGGACGAGCAAATTCGTCGCGGAAGAGTCCTCGTCGATGAGAAGAGTGGTACAGCCGGCTTCGAGAGCTTCTTGGATACTAGACGCCATCGACGTCGACCCGCTCGCGTCGTCGGTCGAGAAAGCTTTGGTGTTCTTGCCTCCTGGTAGGTTGGAGATGAAAGGGCTGATATCGGTCTTCGTCACACTACGTCCATCCTCGGCACGGATCTTGACTGCGGTCGGATCGGTAACGACCATCTCTCGGCCGTCGCCCGGAATGTGATCGTACACGCCCAGCTCCATGGCCTCGAGCACGGTCGACTTGCCGTGGAAACCACCACCAGTGAGCAGTGTGATACCCTTCGGTATACCCATGCCTTGCACAGTCGAGCCACCAGCAAGCCGTAGCGTGATCTGGGACTCTTCGGGCGACTGGAAGGGCACAGCATCCGCCATGGGCTTCGACGAGGCTCCCGACGCCCGTGGCAGAACCGATCCGTTCGCAACGAACGCGATAAGACCATGAGATTGGAGCTGGTCCCGGAGATCACGCTGTCGTTCGACGGACAGGACGTGTTGCTGCAGTTTCTTCTGATCCAGGTTGGCGTGTAACAGCGACTTCTGCACCAACTGTACCAGGTTGACTCCCAAGATCTGCCATGCTTGCTGACCTAGGATCGTACGTCCTGCCGCCGGTAGTGTCGTTGTGAATCTCAGTTCAATTGTCCCGTTCTCGCTGATGACAGCACTAGTCCGAGGCAACACCTCTTGGCCGCAAGCATTGAGATTGAAGGCGCCACCTACGAGATTCGGTCAGACACGAAAACCACAAACACTGTGTAGCGAGCATACCCTTTGGACCAGACCAGCCTCCATTCGAGTGACCTAGGTTTTCGTCGAGATGCTTCGTCCTGATGAACTCGGCGGCAACTCGAGTCACAAAATCGCCAACGGCGATCTTGCGAGCATCGGAACCGAGATAATCGTCGGGAAGCCCGGTCTCTTGCCATGGCATAATCGCGCGAACGCGAGATGGTGAGGCATATGGGTCACCCTGGACATAGTCGATACTGAGCGAGAATGCTGGTTGCGTGTGCTGGTATGTTCCCAACAACTGTTTGTAGGCACCTAAAGTCTGTCAGCATGACGGGTCAAATTGATGGGTGGAAGGGTTCTCCGAGACACGATCAAGGGCCATGGGGCATCTGGGCGTGTCTTTGACTCGACCGGAACCCTGAGAACAGTCCCAACCCGAGACAATAGGTTGCTAAGCCTTCTACCATCGCTTCAGACGAGGGAGGTGGGGAGGAGCTTTTTTTTACCGTACTGGCTTCGGTCGATACTTTCGAGATCGCCTTGTAATTGTCGCCAGTCTTTCACGCTGCGGTTTGACGTGCTGGTTTGGCCTTCTTGAGACGAGGCTCCCGAATCTCCAGGTCCACTCGAACCACGGCCACGTCCTCTGCCACCGCCTCCATATCGATTCTTGAAATATGCTCCGCGGCCTCCGCCACCTCTACCGCGTCCTGTTGGATTATCTTAGAAGTGCTCAGCGAAGAGTATTATGACATTCATACCCGACATAGTTCTCTTCGTACGTGACGTCTTGCTACCAGCAAATCTGCAAGTTGCACGTTCTCGGAACCAAGGCTGCGATCGGCGCTAGTGAAACGCCACCATGCACATCCGCTGCAAAGCAAATCATGCCCTTCCGATCGTGACATCTGGTCAAAATGAGCCAATTAGCGAACGCACCTTCGTTTGCAGGACCTCTCTCCGCGTTTGTCGGCGGAGGGAACGGGTATCCGCAACCGCGTGGGCAGGGGAACCCGCAAGGCTATCACTTTCAAGGTTAGCATTCCTACCGGAGCCGGACACATGCATCTCACGAGACTCACGCGCGATCCGCGCGATCGAGACACTGTTCCTGACCCGAGTCCCATTTTGGGCTTTTGTTTGTGCTGCAGCTGACATAAACATTCGATGTAGCACCTTCGAACCCATATACAAGCGCCGCTTCCTACGCGCAGTCTGTGCCGGCTTCAGCTGTGCAAGCGCCTTCCGTTGCACCGCAACGGCGCAGTGCGTCCCCAACCCATCAGCTCCAGCCCAATGCGTCCAACCTGGGCCAACCAAACACCTCCACGCCTCCCACCAAGTACCCAATGGCAGCACCTCAACTACCTAATTCGCCAGCCAAGCAACAGTCAGCGGACAACTCGACCAATGCCTCGATAGCATCACCCGCAACCCCACAATCTCCAGGCTCTCGAACTCTAGAACAACAAAGGGTAGTGTTGCTCCTCAGCATCAACTCCGATCTCCTCGACGAAGCGAACCGGCTGCAGGCACAGGGCTCGGGTGGCGCAACGAGCGAGAAGCATCAACAGATGTTGCAACAGACCGGTCAGGACGGTAAATATGCAACACCGGAGTACATGCAGTGTATGCGGTACGTCCAAGCGAACATTGCGTACCTGGCGCCGAAAGCTCAACAACAGCCTGGAATGAAAACGCAGCCTGGACCGGCGTACATGCGACCACCTCCACAGATGCCACAGCTAAGGGAGAAGTATGAGCAGCTGCGGGAGCTGTTTCCGGGGTGGCAGGGGATGGAGCACCGGATGAGTGCGAGTGCGGCGTCGCCTGTGGCGAATGCGCAAGCTGGGCAGGCGAATGGCGCGAAATAATGGGCGGATAGATTTCGAGAGGGCGGCTGCATGATACCATGAAACAGTATAGATGGGCGGGCGTACAGTGACTGCTTGGGTGGAAAAGTTGGAGCGTTGGGAGCGGAGAAATTGGTTGTAATATACCCAAGAATCGATTTTGAGGCCTTGTCCTCCACTCTGAATCACGAATGCAGGTGCCGCCACTACAGTGGCTGTCAAGCTGCCACATCACTCTTCGTGGGAGCTGCGCAACCGCTGACCTTGTCCAGAAAGTGCACAGTAAGATCTGGTCATATCAATGCCTGTATTGCCATCGTCAGCGTCGCTATACCCGAGAAGCCGCGGAACGGCCAGGTCACCAACTTTTCAATCTCCTGCTGGGCAATCCGGCGCTGCGGCCGAACCGCCCGTTCTCCGAAGCACGATCGCTCCACCTGCGAGCTGACATGACTACATGACTACTCGAATTCGAATTTATGTTGGAGAGTGAACGAAATCGACCGGTCGTAGATGTGTGAATTTGCCGCTAGATAATTTGATGCTGCGGCCATTTTGCCCGTTCTCCGATATCGTATCCACCCATATGCAGCACACTGTGACCACGAGCACTCCGTTGCTATGTTCGAGAAGCGGCAATTCGCCTACTTCAACTCCTCCGGGTCGAGCTGTAGCTCCTGCGCCTTGATCGCTCTAGCCAGGTACCCCGAGTAGTGCTGCGCTGCCGTCTTCGAGTTGTCGATCAATTTCTGATCCTTCGCCGCCATCACCAGACGCTTCAGTCCGCGGTCGATATCTTCCAGAGCAACTGTGACCCATGTGTTCTGCTCATGCACATGCTCAGTCGTTGGTGGAGCGTCGTATCGGTGCAATGTAGTAGGGCTTACCGCGGGTTCGCCTGCATCACGAATTAGTGCCTGCTTTGGCTTCTTCCGCTTCGCGGGCTTCGCGGGCCTCGGCGGTGGTGCTTTGAACAGCTGCTTGTACAGCGAAAGCTCCGACCGCAGAGGCCCGCGCAGGTGAGCTCTACCCTCGTTGGTGTCCTGCTCCGATGGCGGCAGAGGTGTTTGTTTGGCCATCGTGGCCATCTGGAGGTCGAAGGCTGACATGAGGCCGCTGAGATGATCGGAAGATGATGATGATGACTGAGATTGGCCTTCTCCGGCGTCGGATGCAGGGGCGCGTGTGTTCACCGGCACTGTAGTGGGGGCGAATACCGGCCGGACGGCGGAGAGTGTCGGCTGCAACGGCTGGACGGTGACATCGCTGCCGGTAGTGCTGCTTGGGGGGCTGACGACGGTCTGCTGGCCCTCTTCGACCGTCTCGGCGACGGCGCTGCCACAGTCGGTGTTCTCGGGGGATGCTTTCACCAATGTCAGCGAGAACGGGCGCATTGGACCGGGCATTTTACTAGTGGTGCTCGACGGCGGCATCGTGCTCGAATCGTTTGCCATTTTGATAGTGTGCTGCTATTCGGTTAGCATTGGCCAATGTGAGCGGTCTCGAGGAGGAGCATACTGGTGCTGCCACTGCAGCTGATAATGTGTAGTGATGGTAGAGGTTGCGAGTTGTGAGAGGTCGGTAGATGTGATAACCAGTTTCGCACGTGAAGTTGTGGGTGTCAGGTGTGAATGTCGGTCATGTGGCCATGCAGATGACGTCGGAAAGTCGCCTTCACTGTGACCTTACAGTCCAATCGCTGGCGAGTGAGGTGTCGATAGCATACGTTCTCGAAGATAGAGTTGAGCAATTTGCGGCTGTAGAGCGCTCTCTCGGCTTGTAGATCTTGGAGGACCACGGAGAACCACGTTCACCGCCGGGGCTCGCTTTGACCTCACCGTCGAATCGCTCGCGAGTGATGTGCCGATGGTATACGTTCTCGAAGCGAGGATTGCGGAATCTGGTGCCGTAGAGCGCTCTGTTGGCTTGTCGATATTGGAGGATCCCGGAGAACCACGCTCGCGGTGGCTTCGCGATGTGCGCTGTGGCAGAGGAGTCCGCTGATAGCAAATGCTCTCGAGGAAAGCGATGCCGAGTGTGCAGCCGTATAGCGCGGTACTGGCTCATCGGTATCAAGGGCCATGCTTGAGTCCGAAGTGCAAATGGGAAATGAAACGCTCGGGACAATGTGAATGAGCCTCCACAAGAGGAGTCTTCCACCTCACTCACCTCGTGCGAAGTGACTGTTGAGCAGGGTACTTGTAGAACGTCGCGTTGGGTGATATAGGGGATGCTTTAATAGGCCTACAGATGTGTGACAGAACATGGCAAGCGGCTTCGGGCACCTTGCTGGCATTCCAAATCCAAATAAGTCGCGGCACCATGCAATCATTGGCCGCCCGCGTTCCTGTATCCTCATACATAGCCCTCTAAGGGCGAACATGCCAGCCTTGGGCACTCGATATGCCGTCGAGATGGAGCAAACATACGTTGGATGAAGAGGTGATGTTCAGGTCACACGAGCCAATGGAATTCACTTCGCGGAACATCCCGTCCCCGTAAATCTTGGCGGCTCGAGTCGAGCTCTAAATTATTTCTCGAATCACCAGACCACGCACTTCGACAATACATCCGTCCTCGTACGTCAATGGCAATAACAAGATAGCCCTTCTAAAAAACACAGTATCGTACGTCGATCAGTACATCGTTGCCGAGTGCAAGAACCGACAAAATGGCCGACGCAACAACGCCCTCCGCCGACGCTATGGCACATGCCAAACAGCCCGAGTCCTCGACCGCTACCAAAGACAAGGCTCCGGCACCCAATAGGCCCGAGAGACCCGATGATGAGACGTACAAGGCCGAGTTGGCGCAGGCGGAGAAGGAGCTGCGGTCTGCCGAAGACCGGATGAAGGCCATCAAGGCCAAGCTGGACTTGACCAAACCAAACAACAAGGACTCGCCCACCGCGAAGAAGCAGCAAGAACTTCGGAGCGAGCTGCAGTCTATTCGTCAATCGCAGCAGACTAGCAAATCGGGCCGAACTCAGGTTATGGACAAGATCAAGCGCCTGGACGAGAATTTGAAATCCCGCATTGCTGAGCAGAAGACTGCGCGGAGCAAAACAGCATTCAAGTCCGTGGACGACGTTCAAAGGGAGATCGACAGGCTTCAGAAGACGGTGGATGCTGGTACCATGAAGATTGTGGATGAGAAGAAAGCACTCGCAGATATCTCACAGCTCAACCGCCAGAAGAAGGGTTTTGCTGGCTTTGAGGAGGCACAGAAAGGCATCGACGATGTCAAGGCACAAATCTCTGAGCTCAAGAAGTCTATGGATGACCCCGAGTCCAAGGCGATGAGCGACCGGTACACACAAATCACAACCGAACTCGATCAGATCAAGGCCGAGCAGGACGACGTATACAAGAACATCAACGCACTCCGCGATGAACGGACAAAGCTCCACGAGGACCAGCAAAAGAAGTATGCCTCCGTCAAGGAGATCAAGGACCGCTACTACCAGTCCCGCCGCGCCGCTGCTGAATACGAAAAGGAAGCACGACGTGTCCGTGACGAGAGGCGGAAGGCCGAGAACGATGCATACCACCGAGGGCGGAGACAAGAGGCTGCGAAAGAGAAACTTGAAGATGCCAGCGCGCCTGCTTACCAGAGCGAGATCCGTACGACGCAAAGTCTGCTCGCACACTTCAACCCATCTTACTCACAGAAGAAAGAAGTGGCAGGTCCCGGCAAATTCGCTGCCGCTCCTAGTCGAACGGTCGACAGCTCCGAGATCAAAGGCACCAAGCTTCCATCCAAGAAAGGCGATGACGAGGAGAGCTACTTTGTTGGCAGCGGCGGCAAGAAGAAGCGAAACCGGAACCAGCAACAGGGTGGCGCTGCGTCTCCCGCACCAGAAGGTGGCAAGTTCAACCTTGACATGGGCACAATCGACAGTCTGGCAAAGATTGGCATCGATCCGCCGATGTCACAGTCAGATGTGCCGACTGTGGTTGAGAAGCTAAAGGAGAAGCTGGACTTCTGGAAGAGCGACCAGAAGCGGAAGACAGATGAGGTGAGCACTTGAACTTCGTAACACATGCCGATAGCATTTGCTAACACCCTTTCGCAGAATGTTGCCGCTGCACAGAAGGAAATCGAGCGCTTGGAGGCCGAAGCACAAGCTGCGGACAGCAAGCAATCTGATCGCGCCACTGAAACCGCTCGCAAGCCTGCAACTGAGAAGCAAGGTGTCAACGGCTCGGCCAATGCTGGTGCTCAGCAGGGCCAAGAAGAGGATGCCGCCGCAGACGCTACTGAGGACCTTGAGAAGGCGAAGATTGAGGACGACCAAGCGCCTGAGGGCACTGCTTGAGGATCGAATGCTCAGGGCACTACTTACGAGAGTGCTTGCTTTCCATTTGGGTAGCGTGGGTGGAACTCAAAAAATGCATGCGGAGTAAGACTCGATCTCGACCGATAGCGAATCGACATAGCAAGATAGTGGAAACAAAAATTCCGACAGGCCTGCGCCCAACGCCATCGCTAAGCAATGTGCCACAAGCAAGCATCGTACATACGTTCTACAAAGCCTTCACGCTCTGAAAGAACGGGTTGGCCAGCAATGCCTCGTTACCCATGACCAGATCCTTCATCCTTTGTACCTGGTCCTCCTTGCTTAACTCCTCGGCTTCAACCTGCTCCTTCCACTTCAGCAAAACGTCTTTCAGCATCTTACTCCCTTCCTCCACCTCCTCCTTACTCGCCTTGACCTGCGCATCATCATGCTTGCCAGAGAAGTCCTCCAGCTCATCTGCCTTCCGTTTAGCCATATTGACCACTTTCTGTGGGAAGCGAACAAGCTCCGCCACATGTATACCGAACGACTGATCGCTGATGCCGGGCTCCACTTTGTACAGCAAAATAACTTGCCGCCTTTTATTGCTGGTGGCATCCCCGTTCGTCATCGCAGTGTCCTCAGCGTCACCAACGTGAGCTACCACACGTAGATTCTCCACCTGCGGGTACGACTTAGTGAGCGCCGTTAGCTCGTGGAAGTGCGTCGCGAACATGGCGAAGGCGCCGATTTCCTTGATGATGTGCTCGCTGATAGCCCATGCCAGGCCGAAGCCATCGTACGTGCTTGTGCCGCGTCCGAGCTCATCGATGATGACCAGCGACTCCCTTGTAGCGGTCTTCAAAATGTTCGCCGTTTCCAGCATCTCTGCCATGAAGGTGCTCACGCCCTTGAGCTGGCTATCGCTCGCTCCGACACGTGCGAGGATGCAGTCGAAGAGTGTGAGTTCAGCTTCAGTGCAGGGGACGAAGCAGCCAATTTGAGCCATCAACGCGATGACGCCGATCTGCCTGATGTATGTCGATTTTCCGCCCATGTTCGGCCCAGTGATGATGAGGAATTCTGATTCTCCACGTATGAGGGAGACGTTATTGCTGATGAACGAAACATCGTCTTGCATCTCCATGCAAGGATGGCGAGCTTCTGTGAGGATCGTGTTGCCTGTCCCTCGAGGATGCAATTTCGGTCGCACGTATGCAGTCGGCGCGTGTACAGAGACATGTGCGAAGCTTACGATGACATCGAGATGAGCCAGCACGCCAGCCAGAAGTTCGATGACGGGGCAGTAAGAAGCAGCCACGTTGACCACCTCCGTGACCAGACCGCTTTGTGTGCGATTGTAGTTCTCTGACAGCTGATCGAACTCGCGGCGCATCTGCGTCATTGATGTCGTTGTGAAAAATACGCCATTCTTCTGGGTGGAGCATTCTTGGTACTGCTTCTTGTTCCTGATGGCCGCCGCTTCTGTCCTCGTCAGCCGGAAGCACCAGCCATGGACCTTGTGGTTCTCCAGGAAGAGCTTCTTTTCAGTGTCCTGGTTCAGATCATCTCCAACTCGTTGATGTTCCTTGTCCATGTCGTAACGGAGCTTGTCCAGCTTCTTGCGGATGATGCGAAGTTGATCATCGAATTCCGACTTGATCACGAACTCGTGGTTCTCGAGAGCCTCCAGGTCGACAGTCGTCTCGACCATTTCTTGCAGCTTTCCTAGGCTGTCGGAGTACGAGCGCAGCTTATTGGTGTATTCAATATCAAGTGCGTCTTTGTACGACTCGTCCATGACACCTTCGAACGTCCCAATGAATCCTGGTAACCGGATCGCCACCTGGTAGGCCCGGACGACATCTTCAAGGGTTGCCTTCTTTCGTTGGAACTTCTTGGCAAGCCGATAGAGATCGGGGATGGAACGCAGATGCTCCTCTTGCAGTGTCTGGCGGAGCTCTGTGTCGTTCACGAAAGCCCCAACAAGCTGCTGTCTTCGTTCGATATCCTCCAGGCTCATGAGAGGCTGCTTCAGCCATTGTGCAAGTAGCCGGCTGCCGACGGGAGTCTTGCAATGGTTGAGAAGGCCGTAAAGATTCATGGTCTTCGAGCCATCCTTCGGCCCCGGCATCAGGTTGAGCGCCTTGAGTGCGGATGAGTCAAGCTTCATGTATTGGCTCAGGTCATGTTGGTACAGCTGGTATTCGCCGAAGTTCGTCGGATCAGACATCACTCCCAGATACTTGATCAGCGCTGCCGCCGAGTTCATTGCAAGCTTGAGATCAGTCTGAGGCAAAGTGCCAGCCGCTCGTTCGTCTCGCAATAACCTGGTCAGATCTTGCTCAATGTCTCGGCTTCCAAAGTCACCCTGCGGTCGCTCTGAGACGGCACACCCGCAGTTGTCGGCAATGGCACGCAGCTTAGACAGCTCCGCATCCTTCTTCGTTCCGTCAACCTGTAGCAAGCACTCTTTGACGCCGAGCTGGATGAGTAGCGACTCGAAGTTCGAGTAGATATCGTTGTCCACGAACTCGCTCACGCCGAGCTCGCGTACACTAGCATCTGCAAAACAAACTCCCACGTTCCGTGCCTCCGTTGCTTTAGCTGACACTTTGACCGCCAGGATGATTGGGGCGGAGTCAATATGACTGCCCAGTTCATCTTCCACATCCTGGAGGTTGCCTGGAGATGCTTGCTTCGCGACCTTCCAGCTGTTTCGACTTGAGCTTTGCAGGATCTCAACTCGCTTTCCCAGTCTGAAGATGGCCTCACGAAGAAAGCTTCGATATGCGGTGATGGTCATGGTGATCGAGGGTAGGCCAGGACTACGACCGAGAGTCTTGAGGACCGAAGTCGTCTTGTATTGCGTACGCGCGATGAGAACTGCATCATCTCCGTGTGCTGATAGCCAGTCGCCACGGTCGAAGATGCGGACGGTGTCCTTGCCTTTTCCATCTTCCAGCTGGTGGAAGGCTTTGATGAAGCCGACCTCATCGTCGACCTTCAATTCCGGTCGTGAGCCCATGTTGATCAGTCTCCGTGGTGATGGTGCTTCAACGTGATGTTCGGATGAAAGTCATATGCACGCACTCCAGTCGCGTCCCAGAGATCGCGTCGAGCTAAGCGAGAGCCAGGACTTTTGCTGCTCGAGCTCAGGCCAAACCTTAAACCTATTCAGGAAGGTGAGAAGGTCCACATTCACTTCACTTCACGACCACGTGGAGAGCGATTGACCCCAGGTCTGCAAGAATGCTAAAACAACGACCAAATGCAGTTTTGTTACCCTCTCCCAGCTTTAGACCATTGCTCAACGTTCCTGGATAAGACAGGACCATGGACCTCATTATAGAACCATTGAAACTCGAAGAACTCGACCGCTTCATCACCATCTACTGGGATGCCTTCGAGCCGCTATCAGCCAACATGTACTTCCCAATGATCTATCCGAACGGTCTAAAGCAAGATCTTATCACACGGCTACGGACTCGATTCCTCCATGTTACTAACGGCGACCTCGGAGCCTCCTGCTTCTGCGCGAAAGACGCATCTTCGGGCGAGACACTAGGCATATCGTGGTGGACTCTTGATGCAAATGCGCCACGCACGAAAGAAGAGATCGATGCTCAATTCACTGCGGCGTACGCAGTGAGGAACCAAGGACCAGACGTTGAAGGCTTTGATGCAGAGCTTGACTACGCGGCCTTCAAAGCGTCCTTCTACTCAGAAGCTGAAACTGTTGGAGATCAGCCGTACATGGCCCTTCGTCTGCTCGCCATCAGTCCAACCCACCATAGACGAGGTGTCGGATCGTTGTTGTTGGGCCGAGGATTAGAAAAGGCAGATCGCTTGGGGTTGCCAGTGTATCTCGCTACAGGAGTAAACGGGAGGCCACTGTACGAACGCTTTGGGTTCGAGTATCAGCGCGACATGCCGATCAACTGCTTAGACTATGGCGGAAGATCAGACGGGCGGCACTGGTGTATGCTTAGAGCAGCGCGATCGACCACCCCGGGAGCAAGCCAGATTTGATGAGACACAGCGGCGTGCCTCGGTACCTTGAAGGCATGGTATATCTTGTGTCTGTTTCTATTCAGTTCGGATTTGTCGATCTCGCAGTATGTACAGCACCTAAAGGTGAATCCATCAGTCCTTTTCGGCACGCTGCTCAGGCTTGACAGGCTTCAGCCGAACATATTCAGTTGAGCCAACATGCTCCAAGCCTGTGCCCTGCCTTCCATCTCGCAGCCCTCGAACAACATCCCACGCGGAGCGCAAGCAGTCGTTGACCCCGACGCCCGACATCCAGTTACCAGCCACACGTAGTCTACCCTTGTACTCCAGAAGTATGTTCGCATGGGCAGTCTTGACCCGCTGTTCATGGCCCACAGTGTACTGGGGGATGCAATCCGACTGCAGATTAACCTGCCACGCTTCCGGCTCTTCCTTGATGCCGAGATGGCGTTCAAGTAACGATCTCGCTAAAGCCAGCCCTTCTTGCTCGTCTGGATAGGCGGGCCAGCCGTCCCAGTAATGACCGCCAAGCATTACTGTGAGTTTAGTTCCTCGAACTTTGACGTCATCTTGAGTGTTTGGCTTATCGGGCATGTTGTACCAGGCGAAGTCGTTGACGTTTATTAACTGGCCTGCCTCGCGCGCTTCCTTGAGCTGGTCAGGGTTCTGGATGTGCCAATTGTTCATGTCGACATCTTCTGTCGATGGTGAGTAAGCATTATCGAATACTACGCCCAGCGCGCGCTCGGGATTTCTCTCGAAGGAAGTCGCTAGAGGTATAAGGTAGCCAAACCCAGATGGAGCCAAGTCTGGTGTCCGGAAGTAGAGGTTGACAGTCATTACCGCGACTGAGTGCATGTGCGGCACGAGGTCGGATGACTCGGATTGCCGAATGCTGTTCAAGTGCTTGGGGGACAATGCTGAGATGGCGTTGGCGTAGGCTTTCGGCTCTTCTGGAGACTTCGTCTTGACCATAACACTGTTCCCAGCATCGGACATTTTGACCGACTCCACGGCTGTCGACGTCTGGAAGTTGACCTTGCCAGTACCGATGAGATGACGGACAAGCCCATCGCTCAACGTGCCCAGTCCATCCCGAAAAGTGAATGCCGTCGTATCCTTCAGTGTGTCCCGCAGTAACGGATCCCACTTCATGTCCTTCATCGATTGCAGGTACTCTCCTTCTCGCCGAGTAACTTCAGGTCCGTCTGCTCTGTTCCTCGCAAACCCGCCCACGATACTGCCCGCTTGAGCTTCGTCCCGCCATGGACCAGGAAACAGACTCTTCGCAGATAGCTTATACACGTCGCCCGCGTAGATCCCATGCAGGACGCCGCTGAGAATACGGTCCACGAGCTTCTTGCCAAAGCGCCGCGAGAAGAAGTCGCCTGCGCTTTCATCCTGCACGCTCTCATCCCGCTGGTTCTGGAAGATCTCGGTGACGCCTCCCCATATCACGCCATCGAACACTGGCTCTGTCCACATATTATAGACATTGGTGAAGATGCCGAAAGAGGGGTGCGGCATCCGTACAAGGCGATCAGGGTAGTAGACGTAGCGATTGCGCGCGGCAGGAGAGGTGCGCTGAGCGAAGATGGCATCTTTGGCTATGTCCAACTCTTGCATCTGAGACCTCGTCAACTTGAGGTGCTCTCGTTGTGTTCACCATGTATCTTATCATACCAGTACAGCCGCCAATGCGCCATTGGAAGAAGGTCGTAGAGTGCGTGGTCCAGCTTCGAAGAGCACGTTTCCATCCTTCACGGGGACTCGCTTGGACGACAGCCAGCCGCCCAGCCGGTCGGAGGCCTCATAGATTGTGACATTGGCGTGAGGGAGTTGCTTGGTGATGTAGTAGGCGCAGGCAAGACCTGTGATGCCTCCACCTAGGATGGCTATATCGTTGCTGGGCGTCGTTTCCGTGCTGTATGCTCGGAGTTGTCCGGCTGATCGCAAGGCATTGTGGCACAAGGGCCGAAGACTTGATACTGTCGTCAGCCCATGCCGAAGCATATCTGTATCATCGATGGTGCTGCAGTCGATGGATTTGAAACGACTCGAACGGAATGTCAGATCTTGGCATGAAGTTGAGTGACGCGATCAAATCCTCTCTCCCACGCGACTCCATCAATCATACGCCTTTCGCACGGGGGATACACACTCACAACTAACTTACGCTGAGACGCCAGATGGGACCACAACCTCCCAAGACACCTTACCTTTGGAGGTATCCGGTAGCGAACAGGCCGCGATGGACATCTACTCCACAGCTGTCCAAACCTTTGGAGGCATGTCCACGCAGTAGTCTGTACTGAAGTCAAGCTTCACGCCCTCCGGTATGCTACCTTGGAAAAACCTACGTAAAGGCTCAGCGAATTCCGAACTCTTACCGGTATCAATTTCATTCTCTCTGCAATCGGAACGGAAAGAGCTTTCCACCTTCTTCGCCTCGAACACGATCTACTATGTCGCATACAGTCAAGCATCTAGGTGTTGAGACAACTTTTGAAAGGCCCAACATTTTGTTGAACGAACTGCACAGTCACCGGCAGTGGCAGCAGCAGATCGACCCGGCCGTAGAAGCGTTCCATCGAACTCTTCCGCACTATGGCGAGACTGAACTACATAGCTTACCCTCTGTGGCAGAAGAACTTGGGTGAGTATACGGAGAGCCTGAACAGCATATATCCCGGCTCTTTCAGCAGCAGCTTCCTTTCCTCAAGCCTATACTAACATAAGGTACAACAGCTTCAGTCACGTCTTCATCAAGGATGAATCAACCAGATTTGGTTTGCCTTCCTTCAAAATTCTGGGAGCGTCATGGGCCATAGCCCAAGCATTGGGCCGAAAGCTGGACTTACCGAGGACAGCAACATTCAGCGAGCTCACCGAGGCGCTGGAAGCGAGAGATGACATAGGTCTTGTCACTTGTACGGAAGGCAACTGGGGTCGTGCATGTTCGCGCATGGCGAAGTATCTCGACATACCATGCAGGATATACGTCCCGTGGTTCATGAACGAGTCGACTCAAGGTCTACTACGTGGTGAGGGAGCCGATGTGAAACTGCTTGCCGATGGCTCGTACGACGATACTATTGCTGCTGTCAAGCACGATTCTGAGACCACGGGGACGTTGATGGTGATGGATACTTCCTGGGACGGTTATACCGAGTTCCCTCAGTGGGTCACTGATGGCTATGGGACTATGCTGACCGAGACCGACCGACAAGTATTCTCGCAGACTGGTGGCAGATCTGCAGACTTTGCTTTTGTCTCCGTTGGAGTGGGATCTTGGGCTCATGCGGTCGTCGGACATTATATGGCAAACGACCCGGGCAACAAGATCATCACCGTTGAGCCGGTGGCAGCGCCGAGCTTCAAGGAGTCTCTACACTGTGGCGAGATCACGCCTATCGACACTGGCGAGACGATCATGAACGGCATGAATTGCGGGACAACGTCCATCATCGCTTGGCCGGTATTGAGAGACGGAAGCTATGCGGCTGTTACCGTAACTGATGTTGAGGCACATAAAAGTTTGCAGTATCTGCAAGGGAAGGGCGTCAACGCGGGACCATGCGGTGCCGCTACCTTGGCCGCGCTGAGGAAGCTTTGCGCGGAGACGGACTTCCAAGATAGGAAAGACAAGGTCGTTGTGCTGTTCAGCACTGAAGGGTCTCGAGAGTACGAGATTCCGCACTGAGTCTCAGCATGTGCTCAACGGCTGTTCTTACTTGCTAGGTCTCTGATTTGCCCACAGTATCATACGCCTTACCACCAGCCTTCCGATCGATCTCCATACACTCGTCCAGCCCACAAAGCTTGAACCCGCGCACCACCCCCTCACTACCATTGAGCTTTGACACGCTACCATGCTCCTTCAGATGCTCCATCTCAGAAACCACGCTGCGAATCACTGGGCCGATACACAAGCCGGGAACGACCATCAACCTAAACCCAATCTCCTTCGCTTGCTGCGCAGTCATATTTGGCGTCACACCACCAGGCACCATGTTCAGCAGGACCGGTGTATTGGTCTTCTTCATCACCTCGCAGACCTTTCGAGCCTCATCTTGCGACGCCAGGGCTTCGAAGAATACGATGTCCACCCCAATCTCGACTGCCTTCTGAAGACGCTCCAACGCCTCGTCGAATCCGTAGGTCTGCCTGGCGTCCGTTCGCGCAATGATCAGGATATCTGACTCAGTCGAATCCCGAGCATGAACAGCTGCTGTGAGTCGCGCATAGTATTCCTCGCGGTCGACAATTACTTTCCCAAGTAAGTGGCCTACAGACAGAGGGGCAAAAGGATCAGCGGATGTTTTAGACAAAACAGGGTCCTTCCCATCAATATCGTACCGCATCGCTTCTGCTGGGCCTGGTCTTCGATATGCAACGCAGCCACGCCTGCACGAGCATACTGGGTAACGGTTCGAGCAACCATTATGGGACCTCCGTAACCGGTGTCAGCATCCGCAATGACTGGCACTGAAGGATCCAGCGATGCAATCATCTCTGCGTTTGACCTCATGGTGTCGAGAGTGGCTATCCCCAAGTCTGCCCAGCCAAGTCTTGACATTGATGTTCCTGCTCCAGTCTGTTGGTGGTTAGCGAGCTGTCGACGCGAGTCTGCTGCGAATGAAATACCATGTATATCGCATCGAATCCGATCGACAATGCCAGTCGAGCTGTCAGTCCATCGTAGACTCCAGGACATAATACCAGCTTCTCTGGGTCTTTGAGAAGTTCTCGCAATCGTTTCGCACCGGTCAGAGGTTTGAGAGACATCGTAGATTAACTTCGGGTTTGGCTGGGTGTTGAAATGATTGATCTGATGTTACGAATTGGCCGCAACAGCCTTCTTATCAAGCCATGTTTTCCATGGTCTTAACTCAAGACCTGGGCATTATAATCCTAGAGCGCCGAACAAGGAGCTCTCTCGGAGATATCGCCAACAGGTGGACGCTCGCTATTAGAGGCAATGCCGAAGCTTGGGATGGCTCCGAATTATCGGAGGGCCAAAACGCTGCACTGCTCAGTGCTGCCAGTAGAACGGCGTGCTCGGCCAACGTAATGCGCGAGTTGTACCATCAAAGTCGGGATCCAATGAAGTATTACTATATAACGGATTGATAGGAAGACACTCCCTTTGTCGACCGTGTGCACCAGCGGTCGATATATCTGTCTTCAACCAACTATGACTTCTAACACCTCCCAAGAAGTAGCGTCTGGGTTACATAGTTTCATACTAGACCATTTGTCGAAACAACGAGGGATCAAACTGCGAGATACTATCGACGAAGACCCACTCCGTTCAATTCCAGAGGTCCTCACAAACGTTTCGAAAGAACTCCGCGCTGCCTCCAACTCAGCCGAAGCAGACGCCATCGATCAAGTATTGGACAAAGCCACCAAGTCACCAAACTATGGCGGACTCGGCCTGTCCCCCACGTCGATGTCAACCCCATCTCAACTTCCCGAAGTGAAGTTTCTCATCGACGCATGGCTCCAATCGATCACCTCTGCCGCAAATTCCAACTCCTACCTCTCCACCGCCCCAACCCGCTCTGCCAACTCCAAACCCATGACCCTGGCCCAGAAAATCTTCACCCAACACGCCCTCGCAAGCCCCCAAGCCCAACATGGCCTGGCCGTAGGCGACGTCGTCCGTGTCGGCGTCGACTGGATCCTTGCCTCCGAACTCTCCTGGGCTAGTATGGAAGATACCTACACCGAGCTGGGCTCCCCCGGGATCTGGCGCAATGACCGGTTCTGGATCGCTGGAGATCACATCGTGCATCCGTCTATCAGGGATAGTCCCAAGGTCAAGGCGTTCGTCGAATCAGCCGAGAGAGCGAAGCGGGATTTTCGGATGACTGAGTTCCAGGGGATGAATTATACTATCATGCACACCGAGTTCGTTCGTGAGCGAGCTGAGCCGGGCATGTTGGTGTTCGGGAGCGACTCGCATACGTGCTCCGCCGGGGCGGTGGGTTGTCTGAGTATTGGGTTGGGCGGTGCGGATGTGATGATGACGCTGAGTGTTGGGGAGACGTGGTTTAAGATTCCTGAGTCGATTTTGATCGTGCTGGAGGGGCAGCCGAAGTTTGGAATCTCTGGGAAGGATGTCATTTTGCATATCCTGAAGGAGTTGAAGAGAAACACGGTGGGGGCAGAGAGGATCGTGGAGTTTGCTGGTGAGGGCGCGAAGTACTTGTCTGTGGATGCTCGGTTCGCGATTTGCAATATGTGCACCGAGTTTGGGGCGATCACTGGGGTGTTTGTACCAGACGCCGTTACACAGGACTATGTGAACCGGAGGAAGAGGAAGGCGAACAAGTCGGGCTCGGTTTACTTCCAGCCCGACGAGGATGCGGAGTACTTCGGAAAGTACAGCGTCGATCTGTCGGCCGTGGAGCCGTCAATCGCTGTATATCCGGACCCAGACCACGTCGTCCCAGTCTCCGAGATGGCGGGCACGAAGCTCGACGGTGTGTTCATCGGCGCCTGCACGACAACGGAGGAAGAGCTGGTACTTGCTGCGCTGGTGCTTAAAGTAGGCCTCGCGAAGGGTTTCCCGTTGGCGAAAGGCAAGCGACACTATGTACCCGGCTCGCTGCCGATTGTGCAGAAGCTACAAGAACTCGACCTGCTCGAGGTCTACGAGGCTGCTGGCTTTACTCGAGGCCCACCTGGGTGTTCCATGTGTGTTGGACTCTCTGCCGAGAAGGCTTCCGAAGGCGAGACTTGGCTGAGCTCTCAAAATCGCAATTTCCAGAACCGGATGGGCAAGGGCGCATTTGGACATCTCTCTTCTGCGATGGTCTGCGCGGCATCAGCGTTCTCGATGGCGATCACGGATGTTGAGGAATTCCTTAACGACATCGATACCGACTTCTTCAGATACTACAAAGGAGAGAAGGAAGGAGTGTCGCTGCAGGAAGTAGAGTACGTGGAACCGAAGCCTCACGAGTCCAAAACAAGAGATGAAGGATCGCTGGAACAAATGACCTCTAAAGGCTCTTCTGCCGAGACATCTTCTCAGAGTGTCATCCAGAGCAAGATCATCACCTTGGGAGACTTCATCGACACGGATGCACTAGCACCTGGCCCAACTCTTACCTCCTGCAAGACTGACGAAGAGTTTGGCCAACACGTTCTGGAGCACACCCACCCAGACTTCCGCAACATGGTCAAGAACGGCCAGCAGGTAGTCGTTGGTGGCAAGGCCTTTGGCGTAGGCTCGAGTCGCGAATGTGCTGTCTCAGCTTTGAAAGGCGCAGGCGTGAAAGCTGTTATTGCGCGGTCATTTGCGTTCATATACTCGCGCAACCAGCCTAGTCTCGGGCTGCTAGGCATCGTGATGGAAGATGAGGAATTTTATGCCGCCGCCCAGGAAGGAGAGGAGATAAAGATAGATGTTGAGAAGAGGGAGGTTGAAGTTGGAGGAAAGACGTTCTCGTTCCGCCTGTCGAATATTGAGTACAAGCTTACCGTCAACAATGGCATCGCGAAGACGTATGGGCGGTTCGGGAAGAAGATCTGGGAGCGGTTGATGCAGGAGGACCCGGAGCAAGCTGTTAAGCCGGCGATGGAGGTTGAGGCTGCTTGGGCTGCTCCGGGCAGTGTCGACAGTCGGCTAAATTGGTAAGATGGTAGTATTGTCTCGTATACATGTTGAGACATACAGCAGACGATGTTTCTCCACGCCTCAGCTTCCAATACAAATCATCAGCTGTGGTGTTCGTTGGAATGACTCGGTAGGTGATGCGCCGCCTGGTTCCGTTGTATTGATCCGGGCCATAGCGTGAACGTATGGGGAAGGGGAGCGTTCCGAATGGGACGGCGACGGTGATGTGGTGCTATACATGGCGGCAGGCTAGTTTGACACATCTGAAGCACGTGTCGGCTTGAGCGGGCGTGTTGAGTATAGTGAGTGAGGCTTCAGCAGATCGGATCGATAGATGAGTTTCTCGGGTAGAGAGCGGGATATCGATGTAGATTGTGAAGGTTCCGGTTCCAGATGCCGTTGATCCAGACGGGCTTGGCAGCATAGAATAGCGCTCTCCACATGCGGCCATCTCTCCATCACATCCCGCAGCCAACAGCGCGGTACTGTCGAGGTGCAGCTCCAAGCCTGACACTGCTGCGGAGAGGCCGACGACACGGCTTGACTGCCTACCTGCACCACCACCAGTATTCTTATCCTGACCCGCCGCGGTGTCTTTGTCCCGGCCGTACAGCTCCCGAGGCGCTTTGTGTAGCGGATCGACGTCTCATCGAAACATCCGGAGCTCGGCAGTCCCGAGAGTTCATGCACCTCCACCGCAAGCACGAGCACCCACCCGCGACGCACTACGACGACGGACCTCGAACGCAGCACCTCTGCTGTGGACGGGCGACAGCAGCATTGATCGCCGACGCGAACCATTGCTCGCGCTCGCGGCGGCGCATGTGGACGACTTGAGCGTGCGGGGCGCCAGTCCACGGTCTGGTCCCATCACACCTGTACGATAGCGTGAGCATGACTCTACGAGGCAACAACGCGAAGCAGAACGACTCGGGCAACACGTTTGCAGGCAATGGCACGAACACCAACCAGAATGTGGCGCCGGCGAGACGACATGAGAGCTCGAGCTCAGTCAAATCGACGGACACGGTGAAAGGGCCTTTCTCAAGTGTGAGAGGGACGCCTGTGAAGGTCAACATCAACAAGAGTTTACAGTATGTTCACTTCTCTCATACTTCTGGTGGTCAACCCGGGGTGGCAACAAAGAAGTGAGGTGTGCGCCAGTAGTGGTTCATAGAGATGTGTGGATGGGAGCTGCGCAGTGTCTTGGAACCGCTGGTCACGAGTATCGTTATCGAAATGGCACACCAAGATACTGTGTAGCTGTTTCGCGAGCTTTCATATAGATATGGACACTCAATGGTCAGCTGACACAAGCAAACCATAGACTCGACCGCAAAGACTCCGAGGTCTCACCCTTCTCGAAACCTGCACCCGCCAATTCGCGCACAAACATCGCGCCATGGGATGCCGAACCGTCGCCCATGGAGCAGTCCAGCACTTATACCGGCAATATACCTGCCATCAACCGACAACCGCCTTCTGCCTCGCCGTGGTCTGGGAACAGCGACCAGCCTACCCAGATGCCCACCTCGGTCTTCGGCGGCACATTCTACAATGACTCCGCGGATAACCTGGGCCAGGTCTCGCCTGGATTTGCACCGCGCAATGGCATGAACTTCCAGGATGGCGACGACCGACGGCCGTCCATTGCCAGCGCGACCACGGTGTCTTCGACAGGCTCCAAGTCTAGCGCGAGTGCAAAGGTGCACCGAAAGCTGCAGGGCTTCTTTGGCGAGGAGTACACCGGGTTGAACGAGGCCGGCAGGCAGGGGTCGGAATCGAGTTCGATGCAAAGCAGCAATCTGCCCTCCTTTGCGCTAGGCGCTGGCGGCCCACGGAACAGGAACAACTCTGTGAATGACGTGCGCAGTGATCCTCCTTCGCCTTCGAGCTCAAGGCCGCGAACACCTGCGGCTCCCAATAGTGAAGTCACGCCGTGGGTGTTCCAGGACACGCAGGTATGATTGTCCGAGTCCTGTTCAGGCTGGTCGCTACTTCCAAACTCATACTGACGTGTCTATTGTAGGATATGTCAGGCGCGTCCGATTCCTTCTTTCCCGATCAGAATCGCAATCGCACACCTAAAACCTCGCATCACCGCCTCCACTTGCCTGGACATCGACACAACCGCAGCAATGAAGAGAAGCAGAGTGTCAGCCACGGATTCCCACTACGACCTTCAACGAGCAGAGAACAGTCTTTCAGCATTCGCCGCGACGGTCCACCTTCGGCAATGGCGTCTGCGCTGAACCCAAGAGGCCGGGATCGAAGTCCAACTCCAAGCTTTCGCAGTGGTCAGAGTGGCCAGACGACACATAGCCAGAGATCGCCAGGCGGAACACACGGCAGCAAAGAGAAGAGATCCTTGTTCGACCGAGTCACTGGACGGCACAAGAACGATAAGGAGAGCGGAGAGAAGCTGCAGTCATCTTCAGTCACGTCGCTCCCGAACCCCATTGCTGCGGTACAGTCCAAGACCCGAAGCGACACCAAGTCCATAGCAAAGCCGCCGAAGACCAAGACCATGGATGTGAACGGCAACGGCTCCTCCAAGAAAGAGCATAGCAGGCTCCCATTCAAGGGCCGAAAGGATACTGTTGCAGACACCAAGCAGGTCAAAGATCCCAACGCGAGGGCGTCTGATGATGCCGCCGCGCTTTGGCATCTGGACACAGACATCAAAAACATGGAAGGCATTGTGGACCACAAGCAGCCCATGACTCCGCCTGCGGGAGCGCAGAACGAGATCTACAGTGGCTGGCCCGGCGAGCAAGCTGGCAAGAAAGAGGTTCGCAACGAGGAGACTGGCGCTTGGGAAGTACCTGACAGCTGGGCCGTCAAACGAGTCAAGGACGACAATGCCGAGAGACTCAAGGAGATCGATGAGGAGGGCAATGCACCTGGAGCAGAAGACGCTGGGCCCATGTACTTCATGCGGATATTCCGTGCGGACAGCACATTCGCTGTTATTTCTGCGAGCCTGAACACCACGGCGGCAGAGCTGATAAGCATGATGGCGAAGAAGACGTTCCTGCAGGACGAATTGGACAACTATCAAATCGTCATGCGAAAGCAGGCCGCGAGCCGACAACTTGAGCCCAGTGAGCGACCGCTTGTCATGCAGAAACGACTCCTGGAGATGGCTGGCTACAAGTCCAGCGACCGACTCGAAGACCTTGGACGCGAAGACCATGGATATCTGTGTCGCTTTACATTCCTCCCGGCCAAGATGAGTGGTTACTCCAGTCTCGAGCGAGACCCTGGCTTCAACAAGGTACAGCGATTTAATCACATCGACTTGACTGGGCGCAATCTGATCACGATCCCGATTGCGCTGTATCAGAAAGCTACAGAGATCATAACACTGAACCTCTCGCGCAACCTCAAACTCGACATCCCGAAGGATTTCATCCAAGCCTGCACTCAGCTTCGGGAGATCAAATACACCTCCAATGAAGCCTGGAAGCTGCCTCCTAGTCTATCCCTTGCCACAAAGCTGACAGTGCTTGACATCTCGAACAACCGCCTAGAACAGCTCGAGCATGCCGAAATCGAGAGGCTTTCTAGCCTTGTAAGCATCAAGCTATCAAACAATCTGCTCACCAGCATTCCGCAGTACTTCGCGAAGTATCATGCGTTACGAAGCCTCAACCTGTCATCCAACTCGCTCACGGAATTTCCGGTTGTGCTGCGGCAGCTTGGAGCCTTGGTCGACCTAGATGTGAGCTTCAATTCCATCTCGAACTTGGGTGATCTCAGTCATCTCACGAACCTCGAGAGATTGTGGGCGACAAATAACAGGCTTTCTGGCGCTTTTGACGAAACGTTCAGCAAGCTCGCGAACCTGAAAGAAATCGACGCACGCTTCAACGCCATCACGAATATTGATGTGGTGTCTCAGCTGCCGAATCTCGAGGTGCTGATGTTGGGACATAATTCAATCTCGCAGTTCGAGGGCACATTCCCGAAGTTGAGGATCCTCCTCCTCAACCACAATCCGGTGACGAACTTTGACCTCAGTACGCCTGTGCCGAGTTTGGCTGTACTGAATCTGGCTTCGGCGAAACTGTCACGGCTGCCGGACTCGCTCTTCATGAAGATCTCTGGTCTCGAGAAACTGACTCTCAGCAAGAACCACTTTGTGTCGCTCTCGCCGAACCTCGGTCTACTGACAAAGCTATATTACTTGAGCCTTGGGAAGAATGAGCTGAGTCGGATACCGGTGGAGATTGGGCGGCTGCAGGAGCTGACGTTCCTGGATGTTCGGGAGAACAACCTTGGCATGCTACCTTCAGAGATATGGTATTTGAAGCGATTGGAGACACTCAATGTGTCGTCGAATGTGCTCTCCGATTTTCCGAAGCCAGGAGCACCGCTGCCACCTCTGCCAGACATCGCATCGACGCCCAGTCAGCAGCCGCAGCAGACGAGTCCCGACTTCGAAGAGCTCGGTAAGTTGGAGGATTTCCAGATGCGACGGCCCAGTGGGGCATCGGGCATGTTGAGCATTTCGAGCTCGCCAGGTACTGCATCACGGAAGGGCTCCGTGGTGTCTTACAGCTCGCAGAAGCCGACTCTGATAGGTCGGACGAACACCAGTGGCAGTGTAGCCGGCACCATCACGCCATCAGGATCGAGGAAGGACTCCACGCTCAGCAGTAGACTTGCTTCGACGTTTTCGGGTTCCTTGCGGCATCTGTTCTTGGCAGACAACCGACTTGAGGATGACGTGTTCAATGAGCTCGTCCTATTGCCGGAGTTGAGGATTTTGAACCTATCGTACAATCAGCTATATGATATCCCCCCAAGGACGATCAGGAGATGGCAGCACCTGAACGAGCTGTACTTGTCTGGCAACGACCTGACATCACTACCTTCCGAGGACCTCGAGGATGGATCGCCGTTGAAGGTGCTACATCTGAACAACAACAAGTTTCAGGTGCTTCCTGCGGAGTTGGGCAAGGTGCAGAAGCTCGCGATTCTGGATGTGGGCAGCAACATGCTTAAGTACAACGTGTCAAACTGGCCATACGACTGGAATTGGAACTGGAACCACCAGCTCCGGTATCTGAATATGTCAGGCAACAAGCGTCTTGAGATCAAGCCGAGCCAGCAGTCGTTGAGTGGTAGAGACACTCGCGATCTTACGGACTTCTCTTCGCTCGTCAATTTGAGGATTCTTGGCTTGATGGACGTGACTCTAACCATCCCGTCAGTACCTGACCAGGGTCCTGATAGGCGTGTGCGGACTGCAGGCTCGATCATTGGCACGACTATGCCGTATGGTATGGCTGATACACTTGGGCGCAACGAGCATCTGTCGATCCTGGATATGGTTGTGCCTCGCTTCCGTGGTCTCGAAGATGAGACGCTCATTGGACTCTTCGATGGCCAGTCACTGTCATCAGGTGGAAGCAGAGTGGCAAAGTACCTGCACGAGAAGTTCAAGCACCACTTCATCGAAGAGCTTGAGAAGATCAAGAGCACCGAGACGCCGATTGATGCCATGCGTCGGACATACTTGGGCCTGAACAAGGAGCTGGCGACCGTTGCTACGCAGATGATCGATGCGAAGGAACATCCCAGCCTTGCTCTGGCGCATAGAGGAAGCGTGTCCGGACCTGACCTATCTGAGGACGACTTGACTTCTGGCGCCGTGGCCACGGTTTTGTACCTGCATGGCATGGAACTGTACATGTCGAACGTTGGCGATGCTCAGGCTCTTCTCATCCAGTCGGAGGGTGGGTACAGGATGCTCACACGCAAGCATGACCCAGCCGAGAACAGCGAACGCGCTCGCATTAGGGAGGCAGGCGGGTACGTGTCTCGGCAGGGTAAGCTCAATGATCAGCTTGAGGTCTCGAGAGCCTTCGGGTTTGTGCAGTTAACTCCTTGTGTCATTGCCGCTCCTCATGTCGTCAAAGTCGACATCAAAGAGTCGGACGAGCTTATCATACTGGCCTCGCGAGAGCTGTGGGACTATCTTACGCCTGAGTTCGCTGTGGATGTCGCGAGGCAAGAGCGTGGCGATCTGATGCGAGCAGCTCAGAAACTTCGAGATCTCGCAATTGCTTTCAGCGCTACCGGTAAGATTATGGTCATGATCATTGGTGTGAGCGATCTCCGGAAGCGCGAGAAGGCTCGCTTCAGGACACACAGCATGAGCATGGGTCCGTCTGGATCGCCCGACGACTACTTCACGACGGTCCGCAAGGGCAAGCGCGGCAGGGACAACGTTGGCGACTCCAAGCTCGCTCGCCTCGATCAGGAGGTTGATGCGCCGATGGGAGACGTCACGCTGGTATTTACGGACATCAAGAACAGCACGATCCTGTGGGAAACGTACCCGATTGCCATGCAGTCTGGCATCAAGATGCACAATGAGGTTATGCGCCGGCATTTGCGAATCATTGGTGGGTACGAGGTCAAGACCGAAGGTGATGCTTTCATGGTCGCCTTCCCGACTGTTACTAGTGCGCTGTTGTGGGCTTTCACGATCCAGAGTCAGCTTCTCGAGGTGCAGTGGCCGCAGGAGATCTTGAACAGCGTGCATGGAGCTTCGATGGAAGACGCAGATGGTAACGTCATCTTCCGTGGTCTGAGTGTGAGAATGGGCATTCATTGGGGACGCCCGGTCTGCGAGATCGATCCGGTCACCAGGCGAATGGACTACTTCGGACCCATGGTGAATCGCGCAGCCAGAATCGAAGGCGTGGCAGATGGTGGCCAGATCTGTGTGTCTCGCGAGTTCATCCAAGAGGTTCAGCGGATGTTGGAGAGCCACATCGAAAGCGATCGCAGTGGATCTACCGGATCTGAAGATACGCTCACAGACGATCTGCTAACTCAAGCCATCCGCCGCGAGCTGAGGTCTCTCAGTAGCCAAGGGTTTGAGGTCAAAGATCTGGGCTACCGCAACTTGAAGGGCCTGGAGAATCCCGAGTACCTTTACCTCATGTACCCGCACTCGCTCGCATCCCGTCTGGTCGTCCAGCAGCAGAAGCAGGAAGCAGAGTCTCGCGCAACCCAAAAGGCGGAGCATGAGGGCCGGAAGACACGCAACAGCTCGCTGACGATCGACACGGATAATGTATGGGATCTCTGGAATGTTAGTCTGCGTCTGGAGATGCTGTGCAGTACCCTCGAAAGCACGGAGTCGAAGAGCTTGAAGCCGCCAGAGACGGCGTTGCTGGAGATGATCAAGCAGAAGGGTGGGGAGGTGACGGATCGGTTCCTTGTCAATTTCGTCGAGCATCAGATCAGTAGGATCGAGGTGAGTTGCTGGCGACTATCGAATTTAGCGAAGAGGTTACTGACGCATTTGCAGACCTGCATCTCTACACTTGCGATCCGGAACATGATCCGACCATTCAGCAACGGTATGCTGAACCAGGCTGGTCCGATGTCTGATATCCTCGGCGAGTTGTCTTCGCAGCTCGAAGAGCTGAAGACCTACAAAGAGCAAGCAGATTTCACCATGGCGCCCGCTTAGGGCTGAGTTATTATTATGTGGTGTTACGGCTTATTGGGTTGGAGTTTTATGCATTCTGTCTGGCTTCTGGGTGCATGGCGTCGCAAGCGGGCCTTCTACGAGTGTAACACCAGTGTGTTGATCGGAGAGGGAATGGGAATACTTTGGACGAGTTACGCTGTTACGACAGGGTCTTTTGGGGTAGCGGATCTGCGCAGAGTTATGTAGCAGTTGATGTTCGAGTGGTCATTGCTATATCCAACATATGATTTCCAAAGGTGCCTCGCTCCTCACATCATTCCAGATGAGCGCCTTTGCTGTTTCGCCAAGTGCCATATGTGCATCCAATCCGCGGTCCTCCGTAAAGTCTCCAGCCGTCTACACCATCTCGACATTCGTGGACTCGCACCAGCTCTCCACCATCGCCTCGATGAGCGACAACGTCACCTCCTTGCCCCGTTCGAGCGCTTGCGGGTCGCTATTAGCGGGAACGTGCAGAAACAACACCGGCCGTTCGTTCGCCTGTCCATCCGCACGTGGTGTGGGATTTCGTGCAAACCAAGCGAGACTGTTGAAGTAGATGTAGTCGCAAAGGTAGTGTCCAGCATCGTCGCTCGGTCTGCAGTCCGCCTCATACGCCACCGATGACTTTTGCAAGTTCTTCATATTCCACTGCCACCGCTGCAGCACGCGATCGTAGTCCAGCGAAGTCCGCAACAATTGCGCACAGTCGTTAAAGTAAGTTTCGCCATGGTCGGAGGGGAGAGTCTTTCCGTCAACATCCTTGTTCTTGTAGTACCCGTCGCGGTGAGCGTGGAGCTCAGCGGTGTAGAAGTTTCGTCCGGAGGCCATACCCAAATGTAAGATCATGTCGACACCAGCCGCGTAGGAACCGTGTATAACCGGGACGAGCTCGCGGACTTCATCGTAGCAGACTCTGATGGGGTGGTCGTAGGCTATGATTTGGATCTCTTTTTCGCCTGGTGTGAATATGTTCGGTAACAATTTGATGATCTCGAATGATGGGTTGACTGGGAAGCGTTCCTGGAAGGGCCCGAAGCCTGTGACCAGAATCGTGATGGGCCTCTCTTTGGCATATAGGGCAGGGTCGGCACCGCCGTTGGTAGCGATTGGAACGTTGGCCATGTGGCTTGGAGAGCCGTAAGATGGAATTTCGGGTGCTGCCCTGTGGATGTGTCGATGCTCAGAGCTCTCGAGACAGCAAGTCGTTCATGTCGAGACTTCAACAAAATCGCTCGCTGATATGCGGTGGCGAGAGAAACAACAATTCCGACCACGCGGCTAATGCAGTCCCCAAGCTAAGAATTAGCTTCTTCCAACACCGAGGATCACACGGCGACAGATGCACTCGATGGAGGTATGTCTGATATAACTACAGAATGCAGGAGGAGGGAATGATCAAACTGACGTGCGATGGTTGCCGCTGCCACGAGACGGAGCCACGACCGAAACTCCGCCATTACCTTCCCTTCTTAGAAGAAGGCCCAGACCCACTACCGTGTTTTGGAATCTGTATTATATGAGTGGAACAACTGAGGGAGAAGGAGACACGAGAGAGCAAGAACAGGACAGAAGATGGTTGTCATGACGCGATCTTTATCTCGGCCGCTTTACGCAGCCTGTTCATAACTGCCGCTGCCGTTTCACCCTCGTTCTCGTCGATACCCTCAACGAAGATGACGTCAACACCCTCGCGATCCAATTCTCGGAGGGCCGCAAAGATGCCTCTCGCAATGCTGACGGTACTAGGCCCCAGAGTCATCTCTAACAGCCGCGTTGCTGAGTCGCCGGAGTGAAGCTGGTGTGACTTGAGCACGCCTTTTGGCGTTGGTGCATTGTGCAATGTTTCGAGCATGCCTGCGAAGCCAAGTGCTCCATGATCGGGATGCGCCCCATTTGTTTGCGCTGTAGTAGGCTGATCGGACAAGGTGGGTGCCCCAGAAGAATAGTCCATGACCCAGCGCTTTGTCGCGATCACGCCAACTCGCCTGCTTGATGACGTATCTTCACCTGGTGGATGCAATGCATACATTGCATACGTGGTGCCAAGCGTCTGCCCCGAAGGCGGTTGGGTACCGGCCTCGTACAAGACAACCTTGGCTTTCGGAGAGTAGTGCCTATACTTCATCCCAGGAGCCTTGGGCTTGCTACCCTCCTCCGAAGAGTTCTTGTACCCGATCCGCGTATCCTCCCAGCCAGGACAAGCGCGAAGCTGCTCGATGCTGATACCGCCGGGTCGCAGAACCAACGGCGGTGTGGACATCCCATCAACGACGGTACTCTCCACCCCAACATCACATGGTCCACCATCGATGATCGTCTCGATTCGTCCATCGAGGTCGTAGGCCACATGTTCTGCTGCAGTTGGTGAAGGCTTAGTGGAAGCGTTCGCGGAAGGAGCAGCTACCGGCACGCCAGCTCTCTGGATGAGAGCCAACGCCAGGAGATGGCGTGGCATACGGGCGCCGAAGGTGTTTAGACCGGCAGTAACTTCAGGTGCTAGAGGTGAGTTGAGCGGGTTTGGCAAGATGATAGTCAAGGGGCCCGGCCAGAATCGTGAGATCAGCGGATGGTATATACTCGGGATTGGATCTTCGTCCTCATTCGAGTGAGCACCGTTTGACTGAGCCACACCACTCGTCTTCTGCATCGCACCTTGGGGGACATAATCAGGCCTCAACAGTGCCCTCAATTGCTTCAGCGACGCAAAGTGAACGATGAGAGGGTTGTCTGCAGGGCGTTGCTTGGCCTTATATATGCCTTTGACAGCAGCTGACCTGGTCGCATCGGCACCAAGACCGTAGACAGTCTCCGTGGGAAAAGCCACAGGGACATCTGAATGCTTCAGTTGGTCCGCTGCCAGCAGGATATTCGCCACATCTGGATTATCTGCATCGAATTCAAGGCACAAAGAGTCCAGTAGATCGTCTTTACATGGTATCGCCCGGACTGTGCCGATGTTTTGTACATCGACTGGCAGTATTGCCGTCTGCATCTTGCTTTCGTTCATCGCGGCAAGATTGGTGGTATGGTTCTGTCGTGTCCAAGCTTTGGCCTGTAGAGAAGCATTCTTCCGATGTGGCAGCAGTCCACGCGAGCAGATGGAGCGTGTGTGAGTCCTCGAGATGTTCGTGCTTCGATGAGTTGCAGTAAGCATATAGGAGTAGGGATATCTTGCCGGAAGAGGAAGACGGGAACGTGCGGAGACTTCCGGAGGTCCACAACTTCACTTCACTTCACCCAGGTGAATGTAGTGCAAACGGAATTTAGGTGTTGATGGTATGATGCCACAATATTGATATTTCCTATCGTATTGAAGCACATAGGTTCGACGCTCTTATCTAGAGCATCATGGCTATCGACCGAGCCCGTATGACCGGATATCACGACCGTCTCCAGACCAAGAGAAGCCTCGGTGGATCTCTGCGGAGTGGTACGTAGCTAGAGCATGCTTCGTTCCGCTGAGAAGGCGAATACCATCCCGGTCTGGGAGAAAGACGCTCAGGACGGGATTTGATGTGTTGCTTTGTTGATGCTTCACTGCATCTCAGGGCGGGATTTGATGTGATGCTTTGTTGATGCTTCACTGCATCTCAGGGTGGAATCTGATGTGTCGTGCTGTTGATGCTTTACTGCATCTCAGGGCAACCATAGGCGGGTTAAGCACTCATGACTGCGCTGTTGATGCTTCACCGCATCTCAGGGCAACCATGGGCGGACGCCATCTGTATTGGTCCAACGTATCGACAGAATGTATAGGTAAAAACACTGTTGCATCACGAAGAATGATGGCCAAAATCCGGCATAGTCCTTCGGACCACGTCGCACACCAATGCAAAACTGGAGCGAATCTACCATTGGCCCAGTCCGGGAGCAATCCCTACCAAGTGCTCACCGCACTACCACGTTCTGGCCGCAGTTCGAAGCAGTGCGCATGCTTCAGGCAACAAGGAACAAGAAGTATGCTGCCCGGAGCCTCGCAAGGAGGGTGGCGGCGGCTGGAATTTTGGCGAGTGCTACAACAGTGGCGAGATGGGCCACAACAAGGCGGACTGCGTGAACCCACATGTCGAGCGCGAGTTCACGGGCGAGTGCCGTGACTGCGGTCAGGTCGGTCACCGTGCTTCCGACTGTCCACTCCAGCCAGACGTCAAGTGCAAGGCCAAGGCCTATGGTGAGGAAGGCTATGTTCAAGACCATGAAGGGCGGGGAAGCGTGGGACGACAAGGAGCGCGACGTCGACGACATGAAGAAAGTTCGTTACTCCTCTAGCATGGTCCCTTTAGGAGGCTGCTTGCTGACACTTTGCTCCCCCACAGGCTCTCCTGGCATACGCGAAGTCCTACCAGGACTGGTGTGGCCAAGTCGGTCACCGTTCGTCGGACTGCCCACTGAAGCCTGCCGCCAAGTGCAAGGCACGTAGCGTTGCCCCCACAAAGGGTGAATATACTTGAAGTATGTTCCGGACTGCGGGCAAGGAGCGTGACGAGCACGACACCAAGAAGGTCAGTTGTTCCCATCTAAAACGGCGACACGACACTGCTTACTGACACACCCATAGGTCTTCCCCACGTACGCCAAAGCATACCCAGACGTCACCTTCGAGCAGCTTGAGCTTGTTCTTCCCCTCGCGTACGCCAAGGCACACCCAGACGTCACCTTCGAGCAGCTTGAGCATGTTCTCCGCAACGAGGAGATGTCGACGCACCTGATCGCTCGCTAGTAGGAGGTGTCCGATACCCACACGATCGTCAATTTTCAGGGCAAGCAAGACCAGAAGTATGCTGTCTCCATCCAGTTCGCCGCCAAGCCGCGTCGTGCCAAGGTCCCTCCCGTCTACCGCAGAGGAGAATCTGGTCCTTCCGACTGAGGTATATATGCTATTGACCGCACAATATCTAACAATACTGACATTTGTCTCTTAGAGTTCGGTCACGACGCCAAAGCCTGCATCGAAGAGAAGCAGGAGTTTCAGAGACTTCGCAGACCGTCTCACATTCCGGTCTGACGACAAGTCAAAATCACAAGCACCAAGCACGCCTTCCAAGTTCAACTGGGCTAATGAAGTGACCACGCCTATCGACGAGTCCAAGAAGCCAGACCTTCCCAAGCTCGACAGCGAGGATCCAAAATCAGAGTCACAGCCCAAGACTGACGACGCAAGGTGTGGATCGGTGGTTCTGGCCACGAGGAGCCTGCTGAGTACGACGTGCGGATCTAGACAACCCGCTCTTTTTAGTCAAGCAATTCAAAGACCTCAACCTGTAAGTTTACTTGCACTTGTACTCGTGGCATTATGCTTACTACTTTATAGGCGCCTAGAGCTCCTCCAGGGCTTATCGACCATGGCCTTTCACAAACCCTCCAAGATCCAGGAGCGCGCTCTTCCGCTACTACTCGCCAACCCACCTACCCAACCTCATCGGCCAGTCACAGTCGGGAACTGGTGAGACGGCAGCATTCACCCTCACATGTTCTCGCATCAATCTCTCTAGCAATCAGCTGCAGAGTCTCGTGCGATCTGCAAGACATGGGTGACCAGTGTAAGCGGGTCAAGCAGCAAGACATTGGACGAGGCGGACAACATACTCGATCCGGAAGGCATGGGTGACCAGTACAAGCGGGTCAATCAGCAACTCCCAGACTGTGCTCGGCCGCACCGGCGCTGCGCTCAGCTTCGTGCACAAGAAGAAGAGCTGGCAGAACCTGATGGACATCTGCAAGCACAAGGGGTGGAGGTGGCGGCAGAACTTGATGGATATCTGCAAGCACGAGAAGAGGGAGGCTGGACGTGAGTGGTTGGAAGAACGTGGAGGGATGACTGGAAATAATTAGGCAGAACTCAAGGATTGTTGTGATGACATGCCGCAGTGTCGAGAGTACTACCGTCTCGCTCACTTGTCAACATTCCCTCCCTAACCCTAGCATACTCTCCGCTGCCACACCCGCACCTGCACCCCTCGACGCTCATCACATGTTAGAAAAGATTGCCAATCACATGTCAAACACATTCACGCAAACCAGCAGACGCCATAAACATAATTAACTACCACGCGCTCACTACAGTCACCAATCCCCCTTCGTCTTTGCGGTGCCGTTGCGCACCATTCTCGTCGCTCCCTGCAGGTACGTCAAAATGCGCGACTCCTACCATGCTAAAACAATGCCGTTTGTCGTCGCAGCTCCATGGTGATCCCGCTGGTTGCAGCGCTATAGACACCATCTCAATTCCATCTTCGATGCACCTCTTCTGTAGAGGCCAGTCAACCAAAACATCTCGATCGTAGCACTCACTGCCTAGCGGTCACGTTCAACTTGAGTCGTGCTTTGCTTGGTATGCGAACGCTTGTCGCCAACGTCCGGCTGCCCTCACGGTCGCTCCAGTGACATCAGCAGCCATATTGCTGCTGCCGGGAGAAGCCATTCGTTGACGCCCGAAGTGCGCTCATGAAGTAGGAGAGGGGCTCAACCCACAAGCAGGTGAAAGCTTTCTCTACGTAACGCCCACGAGGTCCATGAAACTTGCAATTCCCGCGCACGTTCTCATCAGCTACCCCAGGTTCACCAGATACCAAACCGATGTATGCGGATTGTCTCATCTGGATCAACACCGACGTGTGCTCCCCGGATCTGGATGACCACGACGCACTGTCGCCGCAGAACGCGATGCTCCAGTCCGCGGCTCACGGGCACGACAACGGTCGCATCTCAGGCAGAAGACGCAAGACCTGAGCCAGCAGGATCGGCTTGGAGTAGTATAGAGGCTGACGAGAACGTTCGTTGCGTGCTTCAACTCCCACGACCAACCACTTTGGCTATGGTTCTCCATAGCTGCTAAGGACGTGGATCGTGGCTGCATGAGCTGCTGCCTGTTGGATTGTGTGCTTCATTGTCATATGCACGGCAAACCCGGTCAGCTTGTGCTGTATCGCGGCGCCGCGAACGTTGGCAGCGGCAGACCTTACGACAGCATGGTGGTCCCTGGGAAGAAGGAGGATCTTTGTGCGACGTATTCAGCCAGATAGTCAAGTCGTGATTCCGGAGGTCGAGGTCATTCTTGCGGAGGCAAGCGGGTATGAGGGTCGCCTGCTGCATGAGTGAACAGTACGAGCTGCGGGTTTCCAAGTAAATGTTTCTATCCATTGGCCGGTTTCTGAAACACGCTAGTTGATGCTCATTTTCCAACTTCTTAGACATGCGATATCTTGACAACGAGACTATTCGAAGGGCTGGTATAAGAGGAGGATAGACCCGTTCTGTTGGTAGACGTGGATGTGAAGCAGCGGGGCAGTTTTCGGAGGTGAATTTCCGATCATGTGATCGTGTACCTTGGGCGTTGTTGTACGACCACGCGTCAGAGGAACGGACTGATACTCACGGACCAGAGGTAGTGCATTTGTGACTGCGTCGTCCAACGAAGAGCATGCTCCTGGCGCGTAGTCGAGGGCAGTAGGGCTTGACACCAAACTGTATGGTGCTGTATCGGTTCATGCAGTGGACTTGCAGATGCATAAACCAAATGTCTTGAAACTTGAGGACCGCACTGGACTGATCTTCAGGATCAGTATGTAAACGTGTGCAATAACGTCCAGGTAGTGTTGCGGTTGGTCCGTAGAATACCTGCGCAACGCCGGCTTGCAGGGGGAACCATGGGGCTTCAACTCTCCACTACGCGCGCTCAATTTGCAAAAAAAGATAGTGGAATGTCGCCGCCATGGACCAGACCAGTCAAGGCCGAGAACGTCCAGCCAGTCCATGGAAGTGGTGGTCAGTCCATGACAGACACTTGAACGACGCTGGCTTGTGGGCTGCTGCCAACGTCGCGAATTTGTACTTGGGCCAACATGCGAATAATTGTGACGCGACGTGTTACATGTGAACGAGACCACTCATGCTGAAATTTCAGCTCAACAGAAAAGTGCAGGTGAATTTAGTTCATGTGAAATCAGCAGACGAGGCTATCTGCACACTCACATGGCTCTGTGGCATCTTCAAAGCACCCAGAAACTGAGCATTGATTGTCCAGATCCTGCGGGTGCACCTGCTTGTCCTCCTCTACCCTTGTCCGGCAAAGCAGCCAAGAACGGGTCCCCACGTGCAACTCCGAGGGCGGCAACGGAGCACACATTCGTCCTTGCACACAAGCCGTGCTGGCTGCACTGGTCTCTGCCTGCCTGTGTGTGTGTTCGCGCTGTCACTGTTGACGTCTGCACGGTTGGTCTGCTGCGAGATGTATCATGCTCCTTCATCAACCAGATACCTTTCACCCGCAGGTGAACGCCCTCTGCGCAATTTTCCGTTGTACCATTCACCTGCCATTCACCGATGGCAGATGAATGCTGTCTGGAATTCCGCCCTTCGTCGACTTCCCCCCGAGAACATTTCATTGATGGTCGGTATCCACCGGCTGCTCTTCATGGCCCGCGAGGCTGGACCTTCCGTAGATGCTTTCTTTCGTGCTGCTGCCATATCCTGCGCGTGTTGCTCCCTCAGCTGGGCTTCCTGGAGTGGGATGACCGTGGAAGGTCTCAGAATGCTTGACTGGAGGCGCCTTGCCTAGACCACTGAATGATAGGAGCCGGCCGTGATATGAGAGTTTATACTGGAGAGGAAAGTGCAACGAGATAGATCATCGCGGGTCATCGCGGCGGTGAAGTGGCACGCCGGACGAGAAGTCCACCGTCTCTTTTCAGCTCGCGGCGAAGGCTGGCCGCCGACTCATTCTGGAGAGAAGGTGCGCCAGTCCAATGAGCCCCTTGTCCGGTGCAGCAACTGCAACGAGGAGGGATGCCGGTGTCAAGCCGTTGTGAAATGCACAGCAAGCCAGATCAGGAAGTCGCGGCGAAGCCATGTGAGGCCGAATAGGTCAACTGCTCGCATCCGCGTGGTTGTCTGGAAGCTGTCGGCTCGAGAAGCACGTTGCGATGGCTGATGGTGGGATTGCGTGATGTCTGGCGCCGGCGTTGAGAACGACCCTGAAGGCAGCAATGTAGCAGGTATATTGGGATGGGTTGTGTGCTCCCCTGCTGCATGGTCGTCATTGATGAACATCAGCGGTCTTTCGTTCCGCCGGAAGATGCCCCCAACAAAGTTGCACCGATTCTGGTTTGGAAGCCTTCCGAGACGAGCGTACATTCCCAAGCTACCATCCGGCGTCACAACGTCGAAGTACCAGCTCTCGTTCCAGAGAGGTGAGCCTGAAGGCGCCATATGCTCTGCCTCCTCGGCAACGTTTGGAGCGTGTGAGACATACGCCGGCCTGACCAGTTCCATAGCATTCATGTCTATAGCATGCTGCGCTTGTCGAGACACGAGAATCCGGAACATCACCTTACCTCGATCGGTGTCTGGAAGTATGCCTGCGGCGGGGATGCTACATTGTGGAGAGCTCCTGTAGGTATGTGGTTACTTTCTGCTGCGCCAGGCCATATATCGATTGCCTACGATACTCCTCCCCTGCATGCTCCCAGGTGATTTTGACCTTACTCAGCCGATTGAGTTCTTCCAGATACTCACGAAGCAACGGCACCTCCCACTTTCTCCGGTCCTCGACCTTGAGACCGTTCCCGAAGAAATAAGAAGCATCACGAAGTGGCGAGCACCAGTTGCTCCCTCCCCAGTCCACTGCCACTGCTCGTTAAAGTCATTCTCCAAGAAGATGACATTATCGAGCCGAAAGTCTCCATGCGAGATTGCAAATGGTGGTATACGAGTCGCATACCATGCGTCCAAATTCTCGGACATCCAGTATAGCAGCCTCTTATGCTCTTCGGCCGGTGGATGACGCTCGAGGAAGATGGGAAGGCATTTATTGAAGAGTTCTTGGTCTAGTGCGCGGACTTCGTTCAGCCACTCATCGTCGTCTAGCTTCGAATCTCCCAGAATTGGTGCTTGCAGGCGGGCGAGAGACTTCAACGCAAGGGCGGCATGCTCGGAATCTGCACCTTCGAGTTGTCCCGTCACATACCCGCCACTAGCTCCGGCGTCTTCTAGGACGACGGTGAAGAACTCATTTAAGTCAACCACCGCGCCGAAACAACGATTCAGCCCAGCAGACAACAGATCGCCAAATCGACGATAAAACACAGCCTCGCGTAAGTAATGCTGGAATCGGATGCCTAGGTCGAACGTTTCCTTGTCGTTGGATGCGAACCTGACAACAACTGTTTCTGGCGTGTTCTCCTTGGCGACTTCGTGGAAGGCTACCCGGTATGTGCTGCTCATCTGTCCCGTACCAACGGGCCCGGTACTAAAGCCGTTTGGGTCGATACGCCGGTTCAAGAAGAGGGTCAACCAGAGCGGTGTCAGATTGCCTAATTTTCGAAGGGGCGTCTTATCAATGACCGTCAACTTTGAAGTGATCGATTGGCAGATGCTGTATCACTTACAACGTTGATACCGTGCAGTTCGCAATGGTTGCTTACTTCTAGGTAAGATTCGTTGCCCCCATCCCTTTTACCAGATACTTTGCGTCTTCCACCAGCCAACAGGTCGTTGGGGCTGGGGTCGACCGTTTTTGTTGCCATCGCAGATTAGTAACCTACACGAATGCGCTTCAGGGATTGAATTCATACATGCACTCTCACAACTCTTCTTGACCCAGCATGAAGAAGCCATAACACAAAAGTCAGGTACACCAACGCCGCCCACTCGGAACCGATTCCTGGAAGCCCCGCATCACATGCCCGAAGGCGAGGGGCAACGAAAAAGCATCGTGAACTTGAACAATCGTTCTCCTTATGACAAGCCACTGGCAACCCCTCATGACTGGGTGATATATGCCGAGGGTCTGTAGTCGAGGTTCGAGTAGCCTAACATGAGAAGACCGACGGGTGGCCACACCGCATGTGCGCGAAAACACATCGTCGAGCGTATTCATATCTCATTCTCGTTACATGACACCGACTAAGGCAAGTTCTACAGACCAAGATGGGCTCAATCGAGCAGCAGGAAGTTTCGTATACCGACGTTCTGATTATTGGTACTGGGTTTGGCGCTTTCACTGTACGGAACCGCATTCGTCGACTGGGTTACGATGTGACTATCTACGAGAAAGGCTCTGCCAGTGGTGGGAGTAAGTGACTGATGCACGATGTACGATTGGAGGAAGAACCAACATGCCTAACTCTTCGCATAGTCTGGTATTGGAATTGCTATCCTGGAGGTCAATCGCAACCACTTCTAGCTTGTTCCCAGTGATCGCTGACGACATCAACAGCTCGGGTCGATAGCGAAAGCCCGATATATCAACTGTTCGACGAAGAGTTGTACATGGACTTCAACTTCAAGCAGCGGTACTCTGCATGGCCTGAGCTTCGCCGCTACTTCGAATATGTCGACAAGAAATGGAAGATCAGCGAGCACACGAAGTACAACAAGAATGTCGAGACCGCAATTTGGAACGAGTCGAAGCACCAGTGGTGGGTGGAGTGTTCTGTCGTTGGTTGATACCATGCCTGGGTTTTGCTTCCAAACATTACCGTCCGCCGCAGGTTCTTGTAACGGGCTTCGATCGTGGCGTACCCTTGAACTGACCACTACCACCTGAACAGTTTTCCAGGACTCGGGAACTTCGCTAGGGAGATGTACCACACTGCATTCTGGCCCCAGTACGGCGTGAATACACGAGGGAAAAAGTACGTCCTGCTATCTGCGTCTCATCTCTCCCCCGTCTATCTGTGACCTTCGTTCGACCATGCGCTGCAGATCGACTGTCGTCGGGCCATCTGCAACTGGCTGACGGTTGAGATAGAGTTGCACTTATCGATACTCGTGCTTCAGGGATCCAGGTCGCTCAAGAAATAGGCGAAGCAGTCAAGCGTGGGTAGTAGTCTGGTAACCGTTCTCGACGTCCGTAGTACCAGCTGGCTGACAGGAATACTAGAACTTACGGTACTGCAACGCACGCCTAATCTCGCGCTTCCCATGCAGAATTGGAACCTCGACCCAGCAGCAGAGCAGCAGAAGAAGGAAGCCGGCGACTACGAGAAGGTGTGAGATCTCGTTGCGTCTCGAAATCTTCCCTCCACGAAGACTGACTTTGCAACCGCAAGATATTCGACAAATGCCGCTGGACGTACACAGGTTTTCGTTACGACTTCTCGACCAAAGACACCAAAGACGATACACCGGAGGATCGAGAGAAGTTTTACCAGAGCTTGTTCGATGATCGTGGGGGCTTCAGATATTTGCTGGAGACGTATGTTGCTTGCTCATCCGGTCGAATGAGTATCTTGCTGATTGACGACAGCTACAAAGACATGCTCAAGGACGAGTGGGCCAACGATCAAGCTTATGATTTCTGGAAGCGATCAGTACGTGCACGGGTAAAGGATCCTCACAAGTAGAAGGTCCTTGCGCCCGATGTTAAACCATATCCGTTCGGCACGAAGCGTAATTCACTAGAAGTGAAGTTCTACGAGATCATGGACCAAGACCACGTAGATGCTATCGACGTCAATGCGAACCCCATCGAAGAAGTGATGCCAGAAGGTATCAGAACGAAGGACAAGTTCGTAGAAGCTGACGTATGTGTAGCACTTCGACGTGGCGAGAGCCTTCACTGATGACGTCTTGACTGCAGGTGTTGATCTTGGCGACTGGCTTCGACAGTGTTACGGGCTCGTTGAATCAACTCGACATTCGTGGTACTGGTGGTAAATCTATTGCGGAGTACTGGGCAGACGGCACGAAGACGTCTATGGGCATTGCCATACCCACCTTTCCGGTATGTGTGGCTTGGCTGGCTGCCTTGTTCGTCAACGTCCGATTCAATACTGTCGCTGACTATGCGAAGAACATGTTCTATCTCTACGGGGCTCAGGCTCCCACAGCCTTTTCGAATGGACCATCATGTACCCAATTTCAGGCTGAGTTTGTAGAACGTACGTTGAAGCAGGCGAAAGCAAAAGGCATTACAAAGCTCGATGCTACGCAGGAGTCTGCCGACGACTGGTATGTTGAGACGGAAGCACGCCTTGGTCTGGATACTGACACTGCTACAGGGTGAGAAGGGTTAACAAGGCCTGGGAGGGGACGCTCTATCCCAAAGCCAACGGCTGGTGTACGTCCTGCTTTTTAGAAATATTGGACATCCACGCTGACGGATCTTCACAAGACAACGGTGGTAACATACCCGGCAAGAAGATTGAGCCGATGAACTGGTGCGGCGGAATGCCGGCGTACATCGAGACGATGAACAAAAGCCTGGAAAACGACTATCAAGGATGGCATGTGAGCAAGGGCAAATCCTAAACAGATTCGACAACTTCCGCCGCTCCTACGAAGTCGTCTATGAGCCAAGCAACGATATACAGTATAGTCAATGTTTGAATGGATGTTGATACATGCTTCCTCGCTCGGGTCATCATGTGTTTCGTGCAAGCGAAAAGGCTAAGAATGATTAGCGAAGCTCCACAAACAGCTCATTCCGGCGCAAAACAGGGCTCTTACTATCGAATCCGTAGCTCAACACTCCAAACGCCGTACAGGTGAAGCCGATCTGAATTTCGGTAGTGGTGGAGTCTGCTACGAACGTGCCCGCAAATCTGTTCCAGACTCCACTACAAGAGGCACATTAGGCATTAGTGCGGGTATCACTCGTCCTGTCCAGTAGTGTGACTTACTTGGGGCCGCCTTTACTGCTTGTGACGAATTATCCCTTACTGAGGCGATGTAGTTGCCATTCGCAAACAGGTTAAGATAGACGTTATCATAAGCGTACGTATCTCCCATAAAGTTGTAGGAGAATGCGAAGTTGTATGTGACCCCCAGGCAGGTTGCAACGGTCTGAGATAGTACTCCAGTGTCGTAGTTTCCAGCCTGTTCCGAACATGTCGCGTAGGTAAACACATAGCAAATAGGTAGGTGTTGTCGATAGACGCTTTTGTTATGCAATCGTGAATGACCGGGTCTGACCTGTCGTTGTGGCGTTCTCGAAGCTGTTTCGTTATCAATTGGTAGTCCACTTTGGTCCGATCTGGCATCTGTTCGGATTTTTGGAAGGAGAAGTAAAGCAGCTTGTTGGCCTCGGTCTTACTCAGGCCACAATAACCAAGGACGCCAGCTGCGCCTATCGAGAAGAGAATCGAAGGGTTATCGGTGTAGCTTTTTGACAGAGGCACGTCGAGTACACCGCCAACTGCGCATACACCAAGGTATTTCGCCCCAGCTTTGTCGGGCTCGCCTGGGAAGAGACAGTGTCGGACTGGGCTGCGTATGCCGTCTGCGCCTACCACCAGGTCGGCTACTTCTGAAGTACCGTCTGCGAAGTTGACGACCGCCTTTGCGTCCTTGCTTGGCCTGGGTGTAACACTAGTGACCGTATTGTGTGATATGCGCACGGCCTTCGGAAGAGCTTCGGTAAGACACTGTACGAGGATCCGACGGATGATCGGTAGTAGGTCCAAGTTGTCACGACCCAACAGAGAATCTCCTGCAGTCTTCCATGTGAACTGAGTGCAAGGGTATCTTGAGGTGTAGACCTTGTCGGCGAGATCCGGACTGAGTTCTCGCATTACACGCCGAGCGTTTGGCTGTAGGCTGATAGCGGCGCCTTGCTGCTTGCGTAGGATATCCGCCTGGTCATTGAAGGCATATCGTCCGGTGTCATGGGTGTTCGCCTTATCGTAATCCTGATCTCAAGTGGTTCATCGTTCGGAAGCTGAATGTATTCATCCAAAGCAATAGCCGTGGAAAGACCACTAAGGCCTGCGCCAACGATAACGACTTTCGTGAGAGACACGGGGGTGAGGGCAGATCAATGGAAAGGAAGTTCGCGATGGAAGAAAGGAGATGAGGGACGTATATACCATCATTTGTGTGCTTGTCGGCCAATGCTGCGTCGGAGAACATCGGGTGGGCATATCGTCAATATGAGTCGCGTGGTATCAGCTGACTGCACTGGGACCTGACCTCGTGGCAAGGACAACGAGGTCGACAAGATGGAAGAACACGGTACAAATGCTTGTAAAAGCTTGTTTGGTATTGGAGTGGGACAAGAAAGGAAAGTTGGAAGAGAGAGCATATATCCGGAGCTAAGCGGATGGAAGATCCAATCGACCCAGTCTTCACTTCCTGACCTCACCTAAGCATATCTACTCGTGTATTACCTTGCGCCTTTCGCGTTGCATCTATTCGTTTCGTGTGTGTTTTGACTTACCGCGGCGCCATGTCTTTGGAACGCGCGCAAGACTACCCGGCGATCCTGGTGAGTCCGCGACGATCGCATAGCTGCTCCCTATTGCGCGCAAGTCGGTGACTGCTGCTAACACCCTCTCCAGCCTCAGCTCCAGCCGGCGCAGGCTGTCGATATCCTCAACAATCGGGTGCAGCAGGTTGGAAGGCTGAATGTGGCCATTGCCGATTGGTTGCAGGTGGGTGCGAATTCAGTACATCACGGATGGCGCGGGGATTGATGGAGAAGCTAGGAACGACGACGGCTAGAAGAGCAGTATGCGGCCGGCCTGCGAAAGCTCGCCAGGCATTCAATAGACAGCAACGATCTTGGGTAGGTTGCTGCGCGGCTTGTCAGGCCGAGGATGCGCTGACGGCGACAGTGTCTTCTCTATAGCATGGGCGACGATCACTGGCTCTGCCGATACCCTGGCAGACATGCACTCAACACTTGCCAGCAAGGTAGAAATTGACGTGGAACGGCCCCTACGCAATTTCTCCTCCAGCAATCGCGAGATGATACAGATGACCACGGCCCAGAACAACTTGGCAGCACTGGCACGAGACGTGGAGCGAGCGCAAGAAAAGGTGGACAAGCAAGCGGGCAAGGGCGAGAAGGCGGATACGAGCAAGGTGGCTACCGCACACTCGGATTTGGACTCTGCGCAGACGCAATGGGAGTCGCAAGCGCCATACATCTTCTCCAGTCTGCAGACACTGGACGAGGAGCGCCTCACTCATCTTCGCGACGTTCTCACTCAATTCCAAACGCATGAGGGCGACCAAGCTGAGCACGTGGGGGAGCCGGCGGAGCAATGCTTGAATGTGCTACTAAATGTGGAGATCGAAGATGAGATCAAAACTTTCGCCCTGAAAGCACCACAAACCCGGCCCACACTCGGTCGCCAGAAACGAAACAGCATTGCGACGCCCTCACGATCTTTACAGCCAGTCAATACCTCCTCAAGCGTCTTGAGTCCCTCAGTGAGTACCCAAGATGACGATACGCTGAGTTCACTTCCCGAGGAGAAGAGCAAGGGCCGACTGAAAGGACTACGAAGACTCGGGACTGTAATGGGCCGGAAGCGAGAGAGCAAACTGCCTGCAGGCCTTCCGTCGACATCCGAATCACCAGAGAGAAAGCCGAGACCTTCGCCATTCAACCCTCTGTCTGGTCGCCTTGGTCGTTCGAAGGAGAGCACGCCAACGCTAGGGTCGCTAGGCGAAGCATCGCCACGAGGAAGGCCCAGTGGACCACCGCGGCTTGGCAGCGACCTCTTTGATTCGCCGTCTGACTCCAGGACGGCGCCCACTCTACCTTCGCCGGCTGCACGAACCCTTGAACCGCCACCATCTACCAATGGAACATCGGTGTTCGCTGCAAGCGGAGTTGCTGCGGCGGGCGTCACGGCCGCTGCGGCATATGGCATCCCGAATGGCAGTCATCAAGGAGACTTGGCCGATCTCGAACCTCCCAAAGCCGCGCAAGCCCAACCACAGATCGCTCCGAGAGAACTGCAGAATGATAATGAAGGCTACTCCGTGCCGCCGCAAGAGCTCGACCCCATTACTCAAGCCCAGCAAGAAGCGGCAATGGAGGCGAATTCTTCTCAGCTTAACGTGAATATTCGAGACACTCCGATCCAAGAAGACTCCCACACTTCCGAGGCTGCGCTCGCTAGCGTGGCTGGCAAACTGGTAAGACATATATAAGGACTGCCCGTGATCAAAGTCGTCCAGCTAACGCAAAACAGCAAGCACCTCCGACCAGCATTGCACGCCGAGCCGGCACGGTGCGAGGACGACGAGACAATCGCAACAGCGCCATACCCAGTGCCTACGTACCGGCCCCACGATCCATCAGGGATGTTACGCCTGAGCCACCACCATCAGGTTTGAGAGAAGCTTCAGAGCCTGCTGCGGTCCAACCGGAGCTCACCTCGCCCGTGTCTCAGCCACCAGCAGATCCGACCAGCTCTGGCCTTACCCAGTCTGCATCGTCAAGCTTCGGCCCAGTTGCGGCGTCCACATTCTCGCCTTTCTCGCAGTCGCAGCAGCAAAGTCCGCCGATGCTTCGACCAGACTCACGCACAGCTACAAGCATCGACCAGTCTCGAGGAGATAACCACTCGATCCGTTCGGCGACCACTACCACTAGTCAAGGCGGTAACAAACACCCGGACCTCAATGATCCTGGCTTGAACTCATCAATCATCGAAACAGTCAGCGCCCGCTTTGACAACGGCAAGCTAACCAGCTCGTCCATCATCGGCGATATCGCTCTAGCCTACAACCCAGCTAGCTTCTCGTCGCCGTTTGACACGCAGAAGATCAGACTCGAGAAGTTCGCAACATTGGAGAAGGTCGCTCCAAATCCTGCTTTCCTCACACCGTCGACCGAGGTCGAGGGCGAGTACACTGTCAATCTCGCCAGTCTCGGCAAGACACAAATCGCCTTTAAATACCAAGCCCGACTCGACGAGAACAGCTCGCACGCACCGATACTTCTCGCACCAGCGTTAAGACCTGAGTCGACGCAGTTCTCTGTCATCATTCAATACTCCTTGAACCCGAACTTTGCACTCAATGGCCGCGAGAGCGTTACACTTTCGAACGTCACAGTAGCGTTCACGCTCGAAGGCGCGAAAGCGTTGAGCTGCCTGAGCAAACCCACAGGCACTCTCGTACGCGAGAAGAACCTCGTCTACTGGCAGCTCAACGACGTTACGCTCATTCCCGGCGCCGCACCTCAGAAGCTGGTCGTCCGCTTCGCCACAGAGACTCAAGCGACCGGCGGTTCCGTCGAGTCACGATGGGAAATCACTGGGGAGAACGCGCAAGGCTTGGGTAGTGGACTCAACGTGAGCATTCCGGGACAAAGCGGTGCTGCCAATAGTAAGAACGATCCGTTCGCGGATGAAGACGGCCTCGTGGGCGTGTGGAAGGAAGTGTCTGGGGTGAAGAAGCTGGTCAGTGGGCATTATGTGGCCAAGTAGTTGGATGGATAGTTGGAGGAATGTACAGCGCAATACCCAGCCCGGCATATTTGTATATTGGTTACATAGTGTTGAAACATGGTCACTGGTACTCTCAGCATCTTCGTCTTGGACATATATCTTCGATATGTGTGGCGCCGCTTTCACATGTTGTGGCGCTTTCCCGCGGAGAAGCATTCAGGCAGTCGTAAACATGCCCCAAGCCCTGACGGAGCTGTCCACGCATGCATGTTTGACGATACGAAGGAGACGTCGTCAGTGTTCTCTTGAGTCAACGCATTGACAGACGTTGAGTACGTTGAACCCTCATTCGTTGCAAGAACCGAGAGACGTCGTCAGCACCCCGAAGCCCTGCCAAGCGCCGCGTCCCTTGAGACGTCGCTCTAGGCCCTTTGCTACATTTACACTCTTCATCCTCCTGCGCATCTCGACAATCCTGCGGATCACCACCTCACGCCAATTCGCCGGGTGTGGACCTGCTCTTAACGATCGCGCGTTGCGCCAACGACGATGCGACTCTCGGAGCTCCCATCAGGCGTCATTGCCTTGGTACTGTCCAGCCAACTCGCATCAGCCTTCTACCTCCCCGGCCTCACACCGTCCAACTACAAACAGGGCGACCTGGTCCAGTTGAACGTCAACCGACTCACGCCCTCTCAATCCGAGCGCGAAACGCAGATCCAATCCGCATTCTCCTTCGACTACTACCACCATGCCTTCCACTTCTGCGAGCCCGAGGGCGGCGCATCCTCCGCGTCGCAATCGCTCGGGAGCATACTGTTCGGCGATCGGATACAGAGCTCGCCATTTCAACTGCACATGGCCAAGAATGAGACGTGCAAAGCTGTTTGCGACGAGGTGACGATGGACCCGCGGGATTCCAAGTTCGTGAACGGACGGATATGGCAGAACTTCAAGGTCAATATGCTCGTTGATGGATTGCCTGTGGGACAAAATTTCGAAGATAGAGATACTGGTACAAACTTCTACCAGCCTGGATTCCTGCTGGGCCAGGTGAAGAGCGAGAAGCCGCGACTGCACAACCATTTCAACTTTCTGATCGACTACAACGAGTTTCGGAAGGGCGAGTACAGGGTCGTGGGCATTCAAGTTGATCCAGAGTCGCTGGGGGAGTCGAAGCGCACAGGCAGTGGAACCGACTTCTCAGCAGACTGCGGTAATTCGGCTGTACCGAAGCAGCTTTCAGAGACCGGGAACAACAAGGTTACGTGGACGTACAGTGTGTACTGGCGACGCTCGAAGGTTACGTTCGCGACTCGATGGGACAAATTCCTGCACGTCTACGACCCGAAGATCCATTGGCTGGCGCTGGTCAACAGTGCTGTCATCTTCATGTTCTTGATCGGCATCGTCAGCACGATACTCAGACGGACGCTAAGAAAGGACATTGCGCGGTACAATCGCCTTGACCAACTCGGCTTAGACAATATGGGCGACACCAGCTTGGAGGACGATGGTGTGCAGGAGGACAGTGGGTGGAAGCTTATCCATGGAGATGTGTTCAGACCACCGCGCAACTCCCTGATGTTGGCTGTACTGGTCGGCAACGGGGCACAACTCTTCGCCATGACTGGATTCCTGATTGCGTTCGCGCTCGTCGGATTCCTATCGCCTAGCAACCGCGGCAGTCTGGCGACGGCGATGATCCTGCTTTATACCTTCTTCGGCTTCATTGGAGGCTACACCAGCTCGCGTGCCTACAAGTCTTTCGGCGGCACCAAGTGGAAGCAGCTCTTCACCTACACCCCCTCGGTCGTTCCCATGGTCGTCTTCGGGACCTTCTTCTTGCTCAACCTCTTCGTCTGGGCTAGACAGTCGTCTGGGGCTGTACCTTTCACGACTATGCTCGTCATCGTTGGCATATGGTTTGTCATCTCTGTTCCGCTCAGCTTGATCGGCTCCTGGGTCGGCTTCCGCCAGAACATGGCAGACGCTCCCGTCCGCACGAATCAGATCCCGCGCCAAATTCCTCCGGCGACTGGCTACCTTCGTCCGATACCCAGTATGCTAGCCGTTGGTGTGCTTCCGTTCGGCGCCATCTTCATCGAGCTCTTCTTCATCATGAACAGCCTGTGGTCATCCCGAATCTACTACGTGAGTCCTGAATACCCGCCGCCGAGATACGCGTGCACTAATGTTGTTCAGATGTTTGGTTTCCTCTTCCTCAGCTTCGGACTACTCATAGTTACCTCTGCCGCTGTCACGATCATGATGGTCTATTTCGTAAGTATCCTCACAAGCAGAATCTTTCCACTACAACGTCGAGACATTGGCTAACTTGTGCTTCTCACTAATCAAAGGTACTCTGCGCGGAGAACTATCACTGGCAGTGGCGGGCGTTCGCGAGCAGCGGTGCCAGCGCCGGATATGTGTTCCTTTACGCACTCATATACTACGCACGGATGTTGAGCTTCAGCAGCTTGACCGGAGGCCTACTGTATCTGGGCTATTCGCTTGTGCTGTCCTTTCTCTGGTTCATCTTGACTGGTAAGTGTCTGCCAAAAGGACAACGCTATGAGATGAAGTGCTGACGCTACTACCAGGTTTTATCGGCTTCAGCGCCTGTTGGGTGTTTGTGCACCGCATTTATGGCTCTCTCAAGATTGACTGAGTAGTACTGTGTAACTTGCTTGCAGTTTAGCGAACTCTGTAATACATGACTTCGAATCCCCAGCCCTCTTGATCTTTGTCTCGTCCTGGGCCGCCTGGTCACATACGTTTGTGTCTCCGGTAAGCACCCTTGTCCTACGGTAGTGACGTGGCGAAGGCTAACGATCGGTGCGACGTAGTAACAACCTGACTTCCCCGATCCGACATCGACAGCATTCCATCCCCCTTTCCGCATCAAACTCACCATGGAGCAGAACGGCCCTGCCGCCGCGTCGTTCACACGCGCATACAGTGAGCTAATAGAGCTTTTCAACGAAGACAAGTTCGCAGATGCGAGACAAGGAGCGCACAGTCTCTTGGAGAAAGACATCCCACGCTACCTCCGTATCAGCACCTGCAGCCTGATGTTGAAGACTCTGGAGCGGGAATACGCCGATGACTATCGTTTTTGTGCTGAATACCGCCTCCGTCATCCTGAAAGGTAGGCAACTTCTTGCTTTCCGAGACCCTCGGATCCATCGAAGACACCGAAATAAGTGCTGAATTCATTTCTGCAGGTTTATGGATCTGTCGCGCCTCACAGCTCCGGGAGGCGCAGACTGTGAGACGGATGAATTTCTCGCATGGCGCAGAGTGGGTATGGACCAATTCAAACGGGCCCGGGCCAGCCTGAGGGCAAAGCCCGATCTTGGACGGGAGACTGAGACGTCCGATTAGTAGAAAGAGCAAGGAGAGAAGGACGAGAAGATGGAGGAAGACGAGAAGGGCACTGATGATGATGTCGAGGTGGAAGACCCGGATCGCACTGCGGAAGCGGCCCAGGCAGGTTTGGCAGCACTCGACGAGCCCGTCGCTTTGGGCAGAGGACGCGGAGAGTCTGCTCTTTCGTCTGGCCCGAGGTCGCCATTCAATAAGCCGTTCGCCGACCCACGTCCGATACCACAGGTGGTCGTGAAGGAAGAAGACACCGCGAAGGGCACCATGGTGGGGGGAGTCGGGAAGGAGGACACCACGCAACCGAGGTATTGTTCACGCTGTCTACGCCGTCTGAGGCAGAAAGGGATGTGGTAGTAAGCCGTCCAGAATCCTACATCGCACGGACTGACTCAAACCAGCTGTGGGCTAGCTTAAGCCGCACTGGGTAGTGGTATCTAGGTAGATTCGAGCGTTCTGGTTCAACAGTCACCAATATTTCAACAACACGATTCGGAACGAACATGCCTTCGCAGACCGTTATCATCCTATCGTAACCATAATCATACAAGCTCACCCTCCCCTTCCTCGCCCTCGGCCTCTTCATCCCATTCCATATCCTTCTCGGCCTCTTCAGCTCTCCTCTGTACCTCAGCAAGCCCACTGATCTCCTCCACGTAGCCGCGCTCGTTGATAGCCCTCTTCACAAAGTCCCAACCATCCCTCTCGTACGCCTCAAGAATCGTTGGAGAGCATGCAGCACAGCAATCGTACGACCGGCCTTTCACCTGGATCGTCTGCCACGTGCTCATGAAACCTCGTAGTTGATGCGGAACTGTGCCCAGTGGATGGCTGTTCGGTAGTGATGGATCGGTGGGAGGAGCGGATTGGATTGTGTTTGCGGTGCCAGTGGCTGTGGGGTCGGGGGCTGGTGCTCGCCCGCGTAGGGAGTGTTGTGTTATCGAGACGAGAAGTTCGACCGCTAGTGCAGAGGCGATGGGTGCTGCACCCGGCCGTGTGACGGTGCACTGCTGGTCCAGCGTAGCACTCTTCAAGCTGTCCGCCGGTGCGACAACGTCTGAGCAAAAGTAGCAGCCTAGCTCTTCGCTGCTACTTGTCGGCTGGCCCCGGTCCTCGCCGGTGCTCTCGAGTGGATCCGATGCTGCCGCTCGCATTGGGCTAGGCACGTCTTCTGAATGGTTCACCACTGCGCTACCCGCTGACTCTTTCGCATCAAGCTTAGGGTTTCTCAAGCCATGTCGCATCACCATATATGTGTCAAAACCAAGAGCAGCATTGATCACAATCTTCCCAGCCGCCTTCGCCATCACAGTCGGTAACCATCTGCTCTCCCGTGTATCCATGAGCAAGAATACGGCATCATGACTTTCGATGAGATCCCGTAGCTTCTCATACTCCTTCTTCACTTTGTCTTCTTCCATGATCGGATGGCCAGCCATGGGTACGCTCATGTGGTGGCCTGTAGACTCAACACCAGGGTAGATTTGCTTCAACGACTCTGCCGCTCGCTCGGCCTTCCGCGCACCGCCTTCGAGACAGTCTCTAAATTCGTATAGAGGCTGACGAACGGGGTTTGAATAGCTGATGCGACCGTTGTCAACGAAACTTATCTTTCTGACACCCCAGCCCATCAGATTGCGAGCAACGTATGATCCGAGAGTGCCAGCACCAAGAAGTAGGCAAGAAGTATGCTTGATAGTGTCGAGATCGATCGAAGGTGATATTCGCCACTTGATGAGCTTGAGATTGAGGTCCACGGCCTGATCGGCAAGTTTGGAGGGGTCCAGATAAGAGCCCAGGTCTACGGTCCTCGAAACGATCTTGTTGTGTTCAGTTCGTTCCCAGCCGGTGGTCTTCGGCAGCTCTGGAATCTTGGGCGGTGTCTTGGGTCGTTCTGGTGCCGGCTCGGGAGCCTTTGTATGCCGCTCGACAAGCTCACCAAACGCATCAACATCGCTAGGTCGTAGAGCGGAGGATGTGCTCATGGATGGTATGTCGCGGCTAAGCTGCTGAGCGACCTGATTGTGGTACACTGGCTCTGCTGATTGGAGTCGCATTAAGAGGCTGGCTTGGTGCTCGCGCCGTTGGTGCGTGTCCCTGTAGCACATGATCTGGACCTTGTCAAGATGCCAGCGCTGTCGTACGAGCACAAGAAGATTTCGCAGCATCCAGCCAGGATTTGAAGGATACGTCGAAGGGTCAGCAAAGCACACGAACCGGTCATCCTCTTCTGCATTGTCGAAGAAGCCGTTCTCGTAACTCGCTAGCGAGCCTATCGACCAGAGGAAGCCCATATCACTGAGCATCGAACTTTGTGATACTCTCGGAGTCTTTGGGCGGTGGAGGTTGCCATCATCCTCTTCCTTCTCTATCTCGCCCCTCCCCATCCTCCATTCGGCATCAAGCACATCCTTTCTCAGTCGCTTCGCCAGGAAGAACCCATGTTGTCTTGTATCGACACTGTATCGCCAAGTTTGTATCTGATCGACCAAGGCTTCTGTCTCTTTCCCATTGAGATGTGTGATACCAGCAGCAGCATCATTCTCTGGGCCAAGCAGTTTCCACTGCGGATCCGAGTGTACGGCCGGATATGCAAAGTGATAGGTGAATTTGTACTTCTTGAGATCGGCAAAGCAAATTCCTGAGAAAGAGGACAATAAAGAAGGGCACGAGTAAATTGTGCCGTCCAATACAGCATCCCATATTGTCCGTCCTGCTCGTTCGATATGTGCTGTTCGGTCAACTTGCTTAAACTCTTCGATGGTGTTGTAGTTACGGATGGTGCCTTCGCCGCGGTAGTATCCTTGTGGGCTTCTATAATCCAGTTAGACAGTATACAAGGACGCCTTGCAATTCAAAACACTCACTTACTCGTCAGTCGTCAGCGCTGTGCCATGGACCTGCATCCGACTCGATCGTTCGGGAGCATCTTTATGATTGATCTCGTATAGTCCTAGCACTTTCCGGGATGAGCTATCCAGCTTGTCATGGTTGATCTTGAGAGAGCTAAGGGCAGAGTAGAAGGCCAGTTCTATGTCGGATGTCCACGGCGCATACTGGAGTGCATGAGTCGAGTCCGCCATCGTTTCCTGTCGACTCTAGGATGCAGAGGATGTGGAGGGAGTTTTTGAAGGGTAGTGTGAGTGTGGGACAGTCATGCAATCGTTGCCTGAGCCAAACCAGAAGTGGCACGTGCAAGACTCATATGTTCGTCCGACATCCCTCCTCTGGTGACGTCCGAGAGGGGCAGCTTTGATTGGCGTAGGGCTGATCGCGACTAAGGCACGACCCCTTGTCTAGCGTAACGGCAGGCGCGTTCCGGGGTGAGCTTGTTCCACGTGTGAGCACAAACGCTCACTCTGTGACTTCACGTTGCCTCTCGGGAAGGCTAATGGATGCAGTGGATAGAGAGAATCTGCTTAGGATCAGACCATTGATCAGAAAACGAACCCAAAGAATTCAATTTCTTTCATAGATTGTAACCATGCTAATTGGCATATGCGGCGGTACAGTATAATAGTTCATCAAGTCCAAGGGAAAGCTATCTAACATGCAACCAGGTATGTGTGCTGGCAAGCACTCAGTCCAGGGCTACCTGATCGAACAACACGGCTTCAAACCACTGATCCTCCAACGAACAAGCTCGACTCCAAGCGTTGAGAAATCTGCTTCGGAGGCCCATGTACCAGAACAAAGCGACAATGCATCCGCACCAATCTTCCAATCTGCGGACGCTCTCCTCGACTTTGCCACAAAGCACTGGGAGGAGCACTACGTAATAACCTCAATCTACGATGAGCGCACCGTAGAGACGTTGACCAATCGCCCCCTCTTCATCCTGGTCCACATAGACGCCCCGATATCCGTCCGATGGCAACGATTCAAAGACCGATGCGCAAAGGCTGCGCTTACTCCTCCAACTCTCGAACAATTCGTTTTGCGAAACGACGAGCATCTCTACGACCCCTTCACCGGCCTGGCGACCATCGCTTCCCGCGCCCAAATCAAACTCCTCAACAACACAACCTCCCTTTCAAGCCTCCGCTGCTCGCTCGACGCATTGAACCTCACCGACCCCTCCCGCCTCCGCCCAACCTGGGACCACTACTTCATGACCCTCGCCTCCCTCGCCGCGCGCCGCAGCAACTGCATGCGCCGGCAAGTCGGCTGCGTGCTCGTGCGCGAGAAACGCGTCATGGCGACCGGCTACAACGGCACCCCCCGCAACATCACCAACTGCAACGAAGGCGGGTGCCCGCGCTGCAACACCGGCGGCGGAGGTGGGACGAGCCTAGCGACGTGTCTCTGCATCCACGCGGAGGAGAATGCGCTACTAGAGGCCGGGAGGGAGAGGGTAGGGCCCGGGGCGGTGCTGTACTGTAATACGTGCCCGTGCTTGACGTGTACGATCAAAATTATTCAGGTGGGGATTACGGAGGTGGTGTATAGTCGGAGTTACTATATGGATGTGGAGGCGGCGGGGTTGCTGGAGAAGGCTGGTGTGAAGTTGAGGCAGTTTTCGCCGCCGAAGGAGGGGTTGGTTAATTTGTGTGATGAGGAGCCGCAAAGATCGCCAGTGTTGACCAACGGACACTCGTGAGAAGAAAACGTCTTGAAGAGATCAACAATATCGATGCCTTTGAGGCTTTTACGGAGCTTGTGAAGCTACTTCTTCGCACACGGCGGCTATTCAACGCACTCCTCGCTCGCGCTCGACCACATCAGCTCAAAGATTCAGCACCCCACTATTACCACCACTAGTCTGGCGTACATGCGCCTTACTCCCCTTGAAAAGACTCTGCCAGATGAACGCCTCGCTCAAAAGCAACTCGATATCCTTCTCCGTCCAGCCCCTCGTGGGCAGAGCCTGCAGGAACATCATGACCTCCTGGAAATCCATGCGCTGCAGCTTCTCGGACCACTTGACGAGGAAGGCGGCGCAGACGTAGAGGTGGAAGGCGGAGAAACCGTTTTCTTCGGCCTGGGGAGGTTTGTCAGTTTTCAAAGCAGGGAGTGGGAAGGGTGGTTGGGGTGGCTTACGAGGTAGGTATCCCACATTCGAATAATGTTCTTGACGCTCAGCTCACGCATCAACAAGCAATTCATCCACCGGAAGCTGAATTGAATGAATTCGACGCCTTCGTTCTCCATGTGCTTCGCCAGAGCTCCGTCGATCCGCGCGGTCAGATCTCTCAACGCCGACACTTGCCGTTGGATGCCGGGTTGGGCGTGTATGTAATTGTCCTGAATACCATCTAACAGCTTCGTAAGACACCAGAACGAGTCTGCTTCCACTGCGTCCAGCACTGGCTTCGGCAGCTGTCCAGGATCCATTCCCGACTCGACGTCCGGATCTGTGATGTACTGTCCGAGAAACACTTGCCAGAAAGGCGTTACGAGGTCGTTAATACCTTGCACATATCCGGACGCTGGATGCCGTATCGCCCAAACGTACAGTATCCGCTCCAAAGATCTCTGCGTCGCTTCGTAGCTGTACAATTCGAGATGTGGGTTCGTTCGAGGCACATCTATGCTGACCTGATGCCATATCGCTTCGTCCAGCCCTCGACCTCTGCCGCCTTTCGCGAATGGTGCTGATCCTGCACCCGCGATGCCTGCTTCTACCGGACCTGTACTGCCCGCCGTTCCACGCTCGAAGGCTTGTCGCACGCCATCGAGATACTCCTTTCGCTTCCGCTCTAGTGTTGCTACCCGTCTTTCGCTGCTTGTTGGGAGGTAGCCGAGTAGTATCTGCCACGACATCGCTCGCACTTCGGAGGGTAGGCCAGACCATGCTGAATCGCGCAGCTCTGGGAGATTGATTGATGAGGCCTGGAGGACTTTCTTGAACTTGTTGATCCGACCTGTTCGTGCCGAATGCGCCTCGAGCTCTTTGGATGTTGCGCCAGGCGGTACCGGAGGATGACTGATTAGGTGTAATGAGTTCGCAGGATCTCGGAGAATGTCTTTGTACTGTGGCCGCAAGATCTTGCCTTCGATCGCCTTCGCTGATGGGTATGAGGGTATTGCGCGGACTTCGGCCACGTCTCCGTTGTCCATCGCCCATGTTGCCAGATTACCCGGCGCACTATTGCCGTTCCTCAACTCAGGTCGTGCGCTACCGGCATCCTTGCCCTTCTTGTTCGCTATTCGCTGGTCCTTCCGCCGCATGGAAGATATGCTGGGCAAGCCGAATTCATCCTCGTCCTCGTCGTACCCGAGCTGTTCGCTCGCTCCATTCTCAGCTACAGCACCCCAAGCATTGTCGGTGTCGGAGAGGAAGCCCGTATATGTTCGACGTGGAGGCGGCGAAGTGGTTGTTTTGGGAGCTGGAGAGCTGGTCTGTCTAGGTAGCGGAGGCGGAGTAGATGGGCGGGAGTTGGATAGTTTTCTTTCGGCCAATTAGCGTTGCTGCTTGGTGGGCAAGTATACATCAGGACGTACAGGTCGTCGAGCTTGAGGATATCGGCATGGCTGTAGGATGCGCCTATGACCTTGCGCTCAGGTGTCGCAGGTTGCTTTGCGTCTCGTTGACTGTTCGATGAGGAGGATCGCCAGAATGGAGAGCCCGTACTATATCCCCCATTAGCGCATGCATACGTTTGTGTGGACTGTCAACGCAAGAACACACTCAGATCGGTCTATGAAGGCCCACAGGTCCATATTAGCTTGTCGTCGCGTGCGCTCCGCCGTGGACTGGGTACGAACCGACCTGCACCATCTCCTGCAACCTTGTTAGCTTGCCGATCTTAGTCTGGCCTTCTCCCAGTTACATACCTGTTGAGAGGGTCGCTTGGAGTTCATCATGCCATTAGTATATCGTAGGATGCTCGAGTCAAACTCTCGTCATTGAGGTCCGTCCGCTCGGCTTCTCGGTTGACCTTGCCGAGCCCTAAGCTGCGGGATCTGCTGCTTTAGAACGCCTGCGCTTGCCGTGCTCTCAAAGCTGCGCTTTCAGCTTCTGCGTTTCTACAAACAATCATCCTCCCACCTCTCACTACTCACCACCTCTTCTCTTGACATCGTCGGTGACGTGTGGCACGTGTCTTGCAAGCTGCTTGGCACAGTCACTCACCGGTTCCGGTCGCGTGAGCTGTTTCACAGCGAGGCAGCAAACAACAGCCGCGCTGAGGTTGCACCCGCACCTCTCTCTTCCCCACCTAACAACAGCACCTACTCTTCAACCACCCTTCGTGACCTCTAGCAGCCATGGCGGACATGGAGAACGACGAGGATTTGTTCGCCGATCTGTGAGTTCTGCCTACACCACCGCATCGCGCGAAGCCGCTTTGATTCGCACCCATACTAACGCCTGCCTAGCTACGACGGTGAAGCGGATGAACCAGCGCCGCCCGCAAAAGCTGAAGCAAAGGTCCCGACACCCGAGCCGATGCCTATGCAGCAAGACTCATCATTCGACGAGAGCAAGATGGAGGCTACGGATGATTTCAACATCAAGACCGAGGCAGACCACGGCGATCAGGGTTTTCAAGGTGGACAGTATGGCCATCATGGCCAGCAAGATCACAATGATGACTACGATAGGCCGATCAACATCAAGGATGACGGGTATGTATGAGCGCTTTTCTTTGTCTCTTCCACATCATCAGTTCACTGCACACCGAGACGAGGGGGCAGGGTGGATGGAGGCGTGGAGGTGGAGGGCAGCGCAAGTGGTTGGGTGATGGGATTTGAAGGGCCTGGGGCAGCGCGTAGCAGCATTCTCTGGCGATGAAGGGCGGCTGGATGTTACAGCGCCCGGAACAACACTCGCACCACATCTATCCGGCCCACTTTTACACAGCCGACTTTGCACCATCAGGCCGAAATTGAAGGGGGCGTCAGCAGCAATCCGCCGCTGCCAGCGGAACTGGATCGCCACCTGTCCTCATCTGGGCAGTGCGCAGCGGCATACACATCATCCGGTGTCGACCATCTCACCGGCTTTTTCAATCGCTGCGAGTCTGCATGGAATGGTTATGGACGGGTTGGGGCTGGGATTGAGTGACGGGTCTGGAAAGGGTCGGGCTGGCAGTTTTCGGGCGGTCAATGCGACCACTGATGCAAGTGTACCAAACTCAAAGCGACGATAACTCACATTAGAAGGACGTCGATGACCGCAGCTTAGCGTGCTAGCCAGACAGCAGAGCAGTTCAGAAGCAGACAGGAGGTAGATGATGCTGTGCCATGTCGTTCAGTCTTTACAGACACGACGCACACGCCAAAGCATTCAACTCCATATGACGAAGACACAAACGCACGCTCGAGAACTGTATACCTCTTCATCCGACCGTCTGTCTGCATTCCGCTTTAGGGAAGGTGGGATTATGGTGGAGTGCATCGCCTTGCAGCCCCAACTTCGGTCACCACTGCAACTATCCGCAATCTGTCTGCCCTAGCTGCATCCATCACGTTTGGCGGTAGCATCTTCGCAAAGCTATGGAGTTATCTTACGCAGCCTGTTGCTGGCGGCTTCTGCGACCCGCACCGTGCTGGAGCTGTATACCGAAACTGCCGTTGGACTTCGCATGTGGGGAGGTTGAAGAGGAGGATTGCGCGTGGATGGCCCACTTCCATTCATCAACACTTCACATTATTGCACACATTTGTTTGCAGTTGATCGCTTTTAGGATAACAAGCTAACATGTCTACCATAGAAAAATGTTCATTGGTGGGCTGAACTGGGAGACTACAGACCGTATGTGATTCCGCCCCGCAGAGACTATCTCAAGCCTCCATACTAATTCTTCGATACTAGAATCTCTCAAAGACTACTTCTCACAATATGGCGATGTCGTTGACTGCCAAGTTATGCGTGATGGCGCCACTGGCCGCTCGCGTGGGTTCGGCTTCCTCACCTTCAAGGATCCAAAGACTGTCAACATCGTTATGGTTAAGGAGCACTTCCTTGATGGCAAACTCGTACGTCTCCACAACCGCAGCCACATCAGTACACATCTAACAAAAAGTCCAGATCGACCCGAAGCGTGCTATCCCGCGCGAGGAGCAGGAGCGTACCGCAAAGATCTTCGTGGGAGGTGTCAGCCAGGAGTGCACCGACTCAGAGTTCAGAGAGTTCTTCGAAGCCTACGGAAACGTTCTCGACGCAACCCTCATGATGGATAAGGATACCGGACGCCCACGTGGTTTCGGCTTCGTCACCTTCGACAACGACGGAGCAGTCGATCGCACACTCGCAGGCCCTCTCGCAATCCACGGCAAGATGATCGAGGTCAAGCGTGCTGAGCCCCGCGGTAACGTTCGTGACGGCGACGGTGGGCACGGCGGCAAGTTCGGAGGACGTGGAGGCAGGCAGATGCCGTTCAACGGCCACAACAACGAGAACCAGCAAAACCAGGCGATGGCGCAGCAGAACGGCGGCAACAACAACATGAGTCCGGCGATGATGGCGCAGTACTGGCAACGCATGCAGCAGTACTTTCAGATGATGCAGTCGCAGATGATGGCTGGTGGCGGCGGCGGCGGCATGAACCCGATGGCGGCGATGCAGAACAATCCTCAGATGATGCAGCAGATGATGCAGCGCCAAGGCATGAACCCGCAGATGATGCAGCGCCAAGGCATGAACCCGCAGATGATGCAGCAGATGCAGCAGCAGATGGGTGGTGGAGGAGGTGGTGGTGGTATGCAAGGCGGCTTTCCGGGCATGCAGAGTCCCGGGGCCGGCTCGCCGATGAACGGTGGACAGGGTCAGCGTCCAGGAAGCGCATCAGGCTTCACTGCACAGGAGCAGTTGATGTTCGAGCAGCAGAAGTACGAGCGTCAGACGCAGGCGAGGATGCAGCAGGGCAGCTTCAACGGCGGCAATACCTGGGAGGGCATGTACGACGACGTGCCAGCACCGGACGGCATGCAAGGCAACGTGCGCGGCGGCTTCAACGGTCGCGGCGGTCGTGGTGGAGGTCGTGGCGGCTTCGGCGGCACAACACCGCAACCAGGACCGGCTGCTCAGGCACCGGCGAACGCCCCGACTGGACCGAAGAATGCTGGCCAGCCCGGCGCCAACTATCGCGGAGGAGGTCGAGGCGGAAGGAGAGGATTTCATCCCTACGCTCGTGGCGGTATGCTTGTTCTCCCTCACTGACATTGAGACCCTACTGATTTGGTGGTGTTGCACAGGCATGTAGAATATATCACCTGATTCTCCTCACATAGTTCAAGCGCATGGTATGACCAGCAACCGGCGTCGGCCGCGTCACAGGTCGGTCAAGCAGGCGAATGGGTTGGTGTACAGCCTACCCATCAGGTCTGCCGGAAAGCCCTCGGACAGCAACCCCTGGGAGGCGCGCGAGTACGACTGAGTCGACGCCTTTCTTGCTATTGCTGCATGCATTTCTGCGGCGATGATTGAGCAGACGGCGTTGCTGGGTAGCAAGGGCATGGATGCTGGGTCTATGGCTAGTCTGTCGTCACGGGCAAAAGCGAAGGCAATGGTCTTCATCACATTGTGTAGATTAGCTCTCCTCATGGCTATGAGAACTCCAAATGGTTTGAAACTTGACTATCTGTGCCTTGTCAATTTCCTTCCTCTTCCGCTTGCCAACGCCTGGAACGTTCTACAGCCCACAGCTGACACGAACGTTGTGCCATCTTCAATCTATGCTGCTACGTACATGTTCGTTCTACTCACACACCGTGTCATCAATAAATGATTGATCGGCACATCAAAGGCTGCATGTGGCGTTCTTCTGAGGAACTCATCACGCGGGGTCGGCAACCTACGGAGTCTCGCCATCTCCACTACCAACCCTCATGTCAAGACCCATCTCCGTTGCCGTCAGTCGCCTTCATATGAGCATATACGAAGCAGCGATGCAGACTATGACAGAAAATCAGAGTCCGTCGCCCGATATCGCAGGAGACTCACCTCCTACTCAAGGAGGAGGCGAGAGGAAGGAGCACAAGAGCGAACGAGAGTACGCGACGCTTTTCGTCCCTATCCGAAACGCACACTAAACAATGCGTGTAGCAAGAGGACCTACCGGGCGTGTTTACATTGTCGGCAGCGCAAGTCGAGATGCGATCTGTAAGTCTGTTCGCCTCCGCCAGACACCGGCCTACTAATACTCTGCTCTCCAGCTACTCGGGTGGAGAGCCTGGTCGACCACCATGCGAAAGATGCATACGGGAACAGCACGAATGTATCTTGGGTGGTTCGAGAAGGGGCGGTAGAAGAGTCAAGCGATCTCACTCTGACATCTCTTCGGCCCAAGGAGCTTCGCCACTAGGCATTGACAGCATTGCAAGGCCGCAACCTTTTCCGACACCACGTTCAGACTATCAGAGCACGCCCACTCATGCCCAGCAGCTACCATCATGGATCGATCGCGAGTCTCGGGTCCTTCCTCCTCTTCCACAGGAGCCACCTGTCCACTCTTCAACCCCAGCAGAAATCACAGTGGCTTCGACAGACTTGCAGAACCCGGCCGATGCTCTCGAATTCCTTGCACATGTTGCTGAGCGAGATGGCTCGAATCAGCTTCCGCCCATTCGGTCGCACGGACTTTCGGCTGCAGCGAGTGCTGGCGAGACTCGTCGTAGTAGTGACCAGGGGGTCGGCGGTAGCATGATCCACTATCCGCCGTTGACGAGGGGACAGCTGTCGCTCGAGACGATTGAAGTCTTGCTTGCGAGGTATTCGTGACCTCGGCAGTGACACCGTACGAGGCTAATTGAGAATACAGGTATGAGCATAAATATCATCAGTACTTCCCTCTGGCGAATCCAGCAGCCATGGAACCCTCAAACCTGAGACAGATCGCGAAGAAAGAACCGCATCTTTTAGCCGCCATCTTGACGGTTGCTTCCAAGGACGAGAAAGAATGGTGGCAAATCCACGAAATCTGCTCAGCGCATATGCAGCAGCTCATAGGCGAGCTGATCTACGGTGGTCGCGGATCTGTAGAAGCAGTCGAAGCCATGCTCATCCTCGCGGAATGGATTCCTCGAAGACCGCACGCCACTCCGAGTGTAGGCAGAGGCGAGGAAGATAACTGTGCCTGGATGTTTGTGGGTACTGCTATCCGGCTCGGGTACCTCCTTGGGATAGATCGGACTGGCTTTCGAACAGAGAACGAGAACGAGACGACAGCTGATCTGAACAGAAAGCGGCTGGCATGGGCAGCTTGCTACATGAGCGATAGGCAGATCTCGGTCAGGATCGGCAAGGCTTTCTGGTCGCGAGGTAAGATACAGCTGCGTTTTCCCAGCTTCAAACCAGGAGACGTCTGATGCTCTTACAGGTCCAGGTCCTATGACCGCTCTAAGAGCGCAGGACTTTCCAAGCTTGCAACCACGACTCGATCGCAACGATGATTTCGCCGCTATCTTTCAGGCCAACCTCGAGCTTACGCAGCTTTTCTCGAATGCCCACGACGTACTTTACGCTACAAAAGCTCGTTCAAGTCAGCTGAACTTCGGCGGCGAGTACGTCAAGTATATCGATGATTTTCGAGTTGCGCTTCGCTCCTGGCACTCGATTTGGGGGGGATTCACATGTTCTCCGCCACTCAAGGCCAGCTTGATACTGTCTTACGAGTATCTTAGGCTCTACATCAACGCGTTTGCATATCAAGCAACGCTCAATCGCCTCGCAGCCCAGGTCGAAGCGGCTGCGAACGGACAACAAACGAAGGCACCGACCCACCCCTTTGGATCTGATATAGCAGCTACGCCAGACGCCAGGTTTATATACGACTCCATTGACGCCGCGAAGTCCCTCCTGAGCACCTTCAACTCTTTCGTCGACCCGGAAGAAACGTTTCGGTTCATGCCACTGCGATACTACCTGTATGTCATCTACTCGGCTGTCTTCTTGTACAAAGCACGGTCGACGGGCGTCATGGCGGGCGATTCGAGAGGCACTGTCCGGAGAATGGTGACAGACACCATCGACCGACTCCAGAAAGCAAGTGCGTGCCCGAATGATGTTGGTGACCGTTACTCGAGGCTCATCCGGCTATTATGGCGGAAGCCTCCGGCACGCCACTCGGTAGCAGAAGGAGCAGAGATGCCTCACCCAACAACTGCGCAGCCACGAGTGCCGGTCCAGCGGCATGACCTCAACGATCAACAAGAACAGATGATGTTCGATCCCGCACCGATCAACTCTTTCTCGTGGCTGGACCTCGAAGCTGTTGGCGACTTTGCTATCACCAACAATGAGAGCATTGGCAGTGGCAGCTATGATGGCCTCGATCGTTACGATGACAGTTCTGGAGATGGCTTTGCAGGGTTCGACCAGAACATGCTATTGCCGCAGCAGTTCAGTTGGAATGGGATGTCTCCTTCGGGTGTGATTTTCTGAGAAGGTGGATGCAGGAGACTGATGGGCGTTTCATCAACCAATTCTTCAGATTAGCGTGATAAGAACGTAGTCGATGATCGTCCTGGACATTTTCATGCTGTAGACCCGCGCAATGGGATGAACCGGGGGCCGAAGGGCTCGGCGTTCCGCGTTCACGACGAGCGACTTCACCTCCTCCACTCCCCACGATGTTAACAAGTCGGACTACGTCAACTCAACGAGACACCGTGCCGGCTCCAGGTTGGACACACCGCATCCTCGAGGGGTTCGATCTGAAGATACCGAAAGATGCGGCTCAGCTGCATGGTCGCCTTCTACTCTCGACAAGCTTGAGCAGACCCAGCCAACATGCCACCACAAAGAACAAGCTCTCAAGGTGGTTTGTTGTTCAACATGTCAGTATGATTACTCCCCAGGCTCACTTACCTATAGCGCAAGTTTTGCGTCCAGATACTGAAGAACGAGAGTGCTTTATCGCGTTCCCACATGCCCGGCTATTCGGGCTTAAGTGTTCTCCGAGCTTCAACTGTCTGGTGAATGGTTTGTCAGGGAGGAGCGATCACCGACCTCACTGACTGGTAAAGTACATATCTTTAACCTTATACCATCGTGGAACCTCGTTACACAACTAAGAACTGGATTCGATATCTTCCACAAAAGCTTTTTTTCGTTGAGATTCCTACTCGTGCCTGGACTACTTTATACTCTTTCATTTGCTCACTCGCCCGGAACCTCATACCTTGACCGCTCATGACAACACCACATCCCGATGCCTCTCCTATGATGGACCAAACGAAGGCAGAAGGAGGTGCCTTATCGGAACCAGACCCGTTGTACCCACCCCACGCGAATGAACACTCCGACGAGGAATCAAAGACGGGTGACGTCGAACAGGGTGTATCAGAAAAGCCTCGAGGCCCTCCACCAGGCGCCTTTGACCCAAGACAGAATCCTGATGGGGGGTCAAAAGCCTGGCTTTGCGTCCTAGGAGGCTTCTGCGCGCTATTCTGCTCTTTTGGCTGGATTAACTGCATCGGGGTTTTTCAAAATTATTACCAGTCTCATCAGCTCAAGGAGTATGCACCGAGCACGATCGCCTGGGTTGCTTCCTTAGAGATCTTCTTCATGTTCTTCTTCGGTCCTTTCATTGGCAAGGTCTTCGACAATTACGGGCCTCGATGGCTTCTCGTTGCTGGCACTATACTGGAAGTGTTCGGTCTGATGATGACCAGCTTGTCGACTGAATACTATCAATTCATACTGGCACAAGGCGAGCAGTTCACAGGGTACTACTGTGAGGAGTTGAGCTAATTCTTGCTAGGTATTTGTTCGAGCATTGGTGCTTCTATGGTCTTCTACCCTGCGATGAGCACAGTCAGTGACGTCTTTGTCACAATCGTCTGGTCACTGCTTACTCTGTAGCAGATTCCAACCTGGTTCTTTAAGAAGAGGGCGTTCGCATTCGGAATTATGGTATGGCAGTCACATTTCAACTCAAACAGTTGCTGATGATCGAACTTCAGGCCGGAGGAAGCTCACTCGGAGGCGTGATCCTCCCCATCATGGTCGAGCACCTCATCAGAGAGGTTGGGTTCGGCTGGGCAATGCGCTCGACCGCCTTCCTCATCCTGTTCATGCTCATCATCGCAAATTTAACGATCAGGAGCCGCCTGCCTCCCAGAGCCTCACCATTCGACGTCATGGAGTTCATAACGCCGCTGAAAGAACTGCCCTTCGTGCTGGTCTGCCTCGGCTGCTTTATTTTCTTCCTAGGCATGTTTCTGCCAATCAACTACATCATCCTTGAAGCCATCTACAACGGCATGAGTGCGGACCTGGCGCAGTACATGGTACCGATCTTGAACGCGGCTAGCATCTTTGGAAGAACGATCCCGGGGTTCGTTGCGGATAAGGTTGGACGATACAACACGATGTTCGTGATGTGTATCTTCACTGGTGAGTGGTCATAAAGAGAACAACACACAAGCCATCGAGTGCTGACGAGATGGTTCAGGAATAATCACACTCGCCCTATGGCTACCAGCGAAAGGTAATGCTCCGATCATTCTATTCGCTGCTCTGTTCGGATTCGGCAGCGGTGCCTTCGTCTCACTGGCGCCATCCCTGATTGCTCAGATTTCGGACGTACGAAAGATTGGTGTGCGGACCGGCACACTATTCTGCGTTGTATCGTTCGCCGCCCTCATCAGCCAGCCGATTGGTGGTGCCCTCATCACTCGATGGAATGGCGCCTACACTGGCTTGCAGATCTATGCTGGAGTACTGATGTGCGGGTAAGTCGCTTCATAATTCAAAATCCTTATGCTGCCTAACCAGATGAGTTAACATCGTCTTTTAGTGGCTCGATGATCCTCCTGGCTGCTCGCGTCAAGCTCGCGGGAGCCAAGATCAAAACGAAGTTTTGAGCTCGGACGGCGATACTATAAAGCTATAGATTAGACAACAACATCCACTTGTTTGCACAAGCTAGACCTCGCCGTCATACTATGCGTGCCAGCCCGGACTTGACCGGCTGACTCAGACGGTCACAAACAGGGCTACCCAAGCACCATCTCTCGTCACGTAGCTCGCTGCATTGTTACGGGGAGAATCGGCCAGCTAACGCTCTCCACCCGCCCATCTTTCACTCGGAGCACAAACTCATCAATCGCAACACCGTTGTACCCCGAGTAAAACGCCTGCCCCATCCAAGTGATGCAGGCATCATCGAACATACCCACGACGCCTTCAACTGCCGCACGAGGTCTCCCTACTATCTGCCCGGCTGCACGATACTGCATCGTCGTAACACCATTGGCAACATCTTTCGTGAGCCCGGAAGGATACAGCCGAACGGTGTAGTTAGCATGGGATTCTTCCGGAAATTCGATTGGAACCGTGACGTTGGTGAGATAGTCCTGGCCGCCAACGTAGAAGGACTTGATTCCCATCCCTGGATCGCCGTCCGTGACTGTTAAGGTGATGTTCGTCCCTTCGCTCGACTCCTCCACAAAGGTTCCGGGGAAATTGGTAGCAGCGTTCTCGAGTCCAGCGTGCTCTGCTGCGGTCACGAAGACTTCGCCGACTGTGGCTCGGAGTGACCAGCGGTCCGAGCTGGCAGTGGCACCGGCGACAAGGACGGAGTATCCGAGACCGTGGTCTGGAGATAGAGCTATCACGGCGGTATAGTCGCCGTTGCCGCCGGCTTTGGCTGAAGACAGAGAAGCGTAATTGTTAGCTGTTGTTTCAAACTACCTTCAATAGGCCCCTGATACTTCTGCTGTGCACATACTGTATAGATCCGATATGCGGGTGCGATTAGAGCCGGGTGATACAGGCAGAGCCAGGCGCTCAATCTCCCATGGAGCACCAACGCTTTTAGCTAGCGAAGAGGTGTGCGCGCGAGGTTTTATCTATTGACGTGTCGTCTCAGGAGACAGCAGCTCATGGTTCAAAATCGACAGGCCCAGAGCTCGCAGGTCGGCGCCGTCGCCATACACGCCTCCTGACCTGGTTCTCGAAGTCAGCACTCGAGTGTTGATCGGATGACCAGCAGCACTTACGGCGCAGAAACCTGATTGCCGATGTTCCACGTGATCGAGTCGCCTTGCAGTATGAGGGCGTTCAGGCTATCACTGTCTTGGGGCGGTACCGTAGTCGTGCTATTCAGACCCAAAGGCGTCGCCAGATTGTTCTGCAATGCCTCGCCGTAGAGCACACCAGTAAGTCGCTCGAGAACGCGGCCTACCATCGTGTATCCGGCGTCAGAGTAGAGTGCTGCCTGGAACGGCGGCTCGGTTGGATGCTTTTGGTCGCACATGATCTTCATGAATTCTGACATTGGTCATCAGTATAGTAGAGACCGTTGAATCATCATGGGACGTACTTTGAATGCATTCGTCAGTTTTGCTTTCGTCGCAGTTTGTGGTTGTGCAGCCACATGTGGCCGATTGAAATGCTGTAACTCATGTCAGGAGCAGTATCTGGCGCTACATCGAATGTGTACACTCACGAACTCCGCCCGTGCCAGCCATATGGCTCATCAGCGCTCCCACAGTAATATCCTCCCATAAGATATACGTTAACTCATTCTTGCCGGCATTCCCAATAAGCTCGGGCAAGATATCAGTGACACGCTTGTCCATGACTTCAATGCCGCCTTGGACAAGGAGCGCGTAGGCAGTGAACAGCTTCGACACGCTACCAACGCGGAATATCGTTTCATCATTCAGTTTCCCGGCCGTGAGGGTGCCGTCGGGTAGATCTGGTGCGGTGTGGTAATAGCTTTACACCGACTCGTTCGTCGAAGTGGAGAAGACGTTGATGGCGAAGGAGGCGATGGACGGATCAACAATGCCTGCAAAGGAAGGATGAGTGCTGTTCGAGGGCGAAACGTTGTTGTTGCAGGCAAGTGCTTGGAAAGAGAAAGTGATGATGACTGAATAGGTACCGTGGCATGACCGACATGTTATAGGTACCAGCAACTTGTCGCATATTCGTAAGGAGCGATTCTCGTGGCTTGACTTTCGTCATAGTCCTCACTTCGAGACGCGAGAAGTCGTGCTATTTTGGGGTGCTGCGGTGACTAGGCGCAAAGAGCAGGAAGATCGCAGAATCAAGAGATTGCAGTGCCTTATGCATCGTTGTGCTGCCACGATCGATACAGTGCGTGACGTTCTCATGGAAAGCTCAGCGTCTCATAGTTCCGGCAGAGGAAGAGATGTGAGCATCCAAGAGGGTGAAGCTGAAATGGTATACTTGGCATGCTCCGCATGCTAGCCCAAAACAGGCCAACGCTTCGATGGCCGTTCCTTCAGGCGAGGGAGGGCTAGAGTTGGCGACGTTGAACAGGCTCGAAAGCTGGCAGCTGGAGGATAGGTCAACGGCAGAAAGACGGAATTTGTCGGAATTTGACTCCCACATATCGTGGGCCAGGACGGCATTTGCTGATTTGCTCTCGGCGACTGTCTATACGTGAACGCGAACGCGGACTTATGGGCTCCAGGGAAGAACAATGCTCTCACGACACCCCCTCGACTTTCCACACCTTCACCGTAGCATCTGCTCCGCACGAGATGACCTTCGACTCCTCTATCCACGCCACACCACCAACTCCTTCTTTATGCGCATTCAGAGCCTTGACTCTCTTTCCGGGATCGGCGAGGCTCCATACAAACACATTTGTATCCAGCGCGCCGCTCACGGCTTTCTTGCCGTCGGGACTCCAAGCGATGGCAGTCACACGGGCAGTGTGTGCTGACCACCTGTTCGTCTCTAGCGTCCATGAGCCAGACGTGTTTGTGTAGACGAAGATCTTGCCGTTCGAAAGCCCGACAGCGAGATGCGATCCGTCGCCAGAAAACGCAAGTGTTGACGGAGGGTGGGTGATGTCCTTGAGCTCGGTCATCGAGTCAAAAGCCACAGGCGCTGCAGCTTTGAAGAGGCGCACTTTCTTGCCGTCTGATCCTACCGCAACAGTCTCGCCAGACGCTGCGATGCAAGTTGGGGGCGATGGCGTCTTCTGTTGACCCACTTCAAAGCCGTCCGCGTACATGGTGATGCCATTGCTGGTGATCACCAGGGTCCGAGGTTTCCCACTGACTGTTGCGACAGCAAGACCCTTTGGTTGGCCATCCGTTTTGACTGCGTTGCCGGTGAACGACTGTTGCGCAGCGTCGACGGTACGGAGCGTGTCATCCCAGCCGACGCTGTATATCCGCCCGTCTTGAGGTGATGCAGCTATCCCAGCAACGTAATTCGAGTGCATCTCGCCATCTAGCAGATTAGCTGCTCCAGTCGACAGATCCCACGAGCGTGCCCTGCCGTCGGAGCTACCAGTCCACAATGTCTTGCTTTCTGACAAGCATCCCGCTGCTGTGACCGCCTTCTGATGCCCTCGTACCACTTTCACAGGCTTCTCACTGCCTTCCTGGAAGTAATTGAGATTGCCCTCCAGGTCGACAGATATGACCAGACCGTCGCTTCTGCCACCCGGCCATGTGACACCGACCTGCTGGTCGGGTATGCTGACACTGCCTTCTTCGCCCATCCGCCAACTCTGCACGCACTTGTCGGCTTCGACATCCCATATCTTGACAGTCTGGTCTCCAGAGCAGGTGACCAGTTTCTTACTGTCTTTAGCCCAGCTCACACCAAATATGCTTCCTTTGTGCCCTCCATCGCCAATCTGCTTCTGCGCTTCACCAGTCTTACCGTCGTAGAGCCATATCCTCCGGTCACTTCCCACGCTGACTATATTGTTTCCGTCTGGGCTGAACTGCGTCCCATATATAAACTTGTCGTGCTTCCCTCGTATGCTGGTGTTGAACTTGAACGGGGCGCCATGGAAGAAGCACAAACTCGTGTCGTCGCTGCCCGTAGCCGCTCGTAATGGTCGTTGCTGTCGTATGCTCACGCAGTTGATCTGGCTCGAGTGTCCGCTGATTTCACCAACACTGTTGCCCGAGTCTGCCGTGATGCAGTGGCCGAACCGCTCCTTGCCATCGCCGACAGCAATGATACGCTGGCTGTCTCCATCCCACGCAATGTCATTGATCCGGCCTGCTATGATGTGGTACTCGCCCTTGGTGTTTTCTGCTCCTAGCGAGTCCCAGACTCTTACACTCCCGCTGACATCGCCTGATGCTACATAGAAGCCGGAAGGCGAGAAGCGGGCGACTGTTGTTTGCGCGGTGTGCTGTGTATACTGCTTTGAGATCTCCGGCTGGTCAATCAAGCGTACGAAAATGGACTTGTTGCTGGCGTATGTGATCCGCTCGCCTTTCGAGTCTGAGGACAGTGGTGTGGGAGAGCCGCGATTTGTGGTCGGCGCAGCCGCGAGAATGAGGTCTGTTTACAGTGTGAGAGGGATCTAATACAGTTTGGACTCCTAGGTTTACATACCTGGTTTTATGGACATGGTCAATGGACGTGGGAAGGTGTTTACCACGACTGTTGATTTTCGAGATCGCTGCAGCCTCAAAAGCTTCGGCTGGACCCATTCACCACGCACTCAAATACGCCTCCGTCGATTGCAAGCATGTGCGCGATGGCGGCCATGGAAATAGTCAACTCCTTCGAGAACGTTATTCGTCAATGCCCACCATGCGAGCAAGCACAAGCAGCACTTCAGGCAACCGCTTCCTGAGGTGAGTCAAGAGCTCACAATGTTTGCATCCATCAGGTAAGGAGAGCTGAGACCTCCCATCGATGCAAACATCTGTTGAATTTCTATATCTCCCTCTCAACTCTGGTATCATCATCCGTCTCTAGCAATGGCGGAGCACGACCAAGGCCAGAACGAAGCCAGACAATTGGATGAGTCTGTATCGCAAGACGACGACAACGAACCTATGGTCCATGTCACACCCTCCGACAACGCAACGTGGGCGCCCAAGGAGAAAGAGAAACTGATCAGCAAAGGCAAAGAATCCGTCCTCATGAGCGAGCTGCCTGGCCTCGTTGGACCGAAACGTGACGATGAGACTGGCGCCGACTACGCAAAGCGGTACTCCAACTACTTGAACGACCTCATCCGCCGTGGCGTCTCCGTTCTGGGAGATACAATAACGCACAATTCTGCTCCTAACGGTGCCACGATTGACGACCACGAGTTCGATATAGGCCCAAACTCTGGCATCACGAAGAAGGTAAGTCTTGCTCTGAAAAACCGCTCTGATGATGTGCTGATCCGCGGTCTGCAGGAATATCGAGAGTTTGGTGACTGGATGTCGGGCGAAGGGGCTTCATACAGCGACACCCCGGAAAGATTTCTGAAGTTTGAGGTTCCCAAGGGGACTTCAATAACGTATTGATTTTTCGAGAACTAGCAATGACCAGGCATCTGGCCTCTGGACGCTCAAGCAAGCATCCAAAAGTCTGTAGTGTATGTCAAAGAAGTCTATCAGTTCTCCTTCCCAAATCAGAAACCCTCTCCCAGATGTATCCTTTCGCCTCCGCCGTACCACAATCTACCTTTGCGGCACTCAAGCCCCTTCTCTTCGCCGACCGTCCACTTGCTGCCGTCTTTAATGTTCTCGCCTTGCGGCCAATACTCCTTTTGAAGCCACTCATTGATGTCTTCTATGACCTTGACAAGCCTCGCCACTTTATCGTGGTCGACCTCTCCGCCCGGGGTCTCGAAGTCCTTCTTCGTGATGAATCGTCCAATGGTCAAGTGCGCCGACGGTGTCACATACCGGCTGGCTACCTTGACTCCGCCAGCCTGTATCTTGTCGAATAGATCTCGCCGCAGATGGTGGTAGGTGTAAGCATCCTCTTCTGCAGGCTGATTGCCCTCGCCTGCAGCTGGAAGAAAGGAAAGGGCCAATGCTTGAGCGTCGAAGCTGACCATGGGCTTGACAAGGCGAGATCGATGGTCGAGAGTGTAGTTCGTGATGGAGGCTACACTCGGCATCAACGTATTAACCAAAGCCTCGATCTCGGCTGCAGTCAGGGAATGGGTGACCTCCATCGCAGTCATGTGGAGACAATCTTGTGGCATGGTCCAGAGGTTCGGCGCGGCCTCAAGTAGCCTCTTCTGGACCTCGAAGATCAACGATCGTACAGACTGAGTCGGCCGTGACCAGAAGACAAGGCAGTTCCGGGGGTCCTCAAACTCATCGGATGGATCTTCCAACCGAGCGAGGACTTGGTCTACGGTCACTCCTGGAAAATCAGCAGCTAGCAGTTTGTCTCGCTGCTGATTGTTGCGGTTTGTTCGGTGGATGTTGTAACGTGCTTGCACTTGAGCCTGATCCACCATTAGTTCGAGAACTTTCCCGACACGATTTTGGCCAGTATACATACTGGGTCATCTTGACAAGCTGCGATCAGATCTTGGTATGGGTTGTCGCCGACAACAGGCGTCGTAGTGCCTGAGAGGTCTTCGAAGGTATAGTAAGATGCCATTTGTATTGTGCTGTTCCTCAAAGTCCAAAGCTAAGGTATGAGAGTTTATAGGTCCATATCACCTCTGTCTACGATCTATTCACGCCGGCTCCACTTGATGTTATATATAGGTCATCGAGGTGTTTCATGGTAGAAGAGAATTGTTCACCGCTTTCTACCTAGGTAGGTTTGCTCCGTGGCGTCGGTCTTGGCACAAGATTATGAGAAGTCTTATGAAGTGCGAGAAACACATCTCGTGCTGAACATCCTATGCATGAGAAAGATTCTGTTCTCGCAGTCCGTGATAGGTCGGCGGGAGGAAGATCTCGAGGTGTAGTAGGCCGAAGCTGTTCGGGGTTTGGGAGAAGACACCCGACCCTGGGAGACGAGGCGAAGTGCAGTCTACACCATGGACTGTATGAATTGCTCGAAGTCACTCGACAACTCGCCCAAGCTTCCGTGGACATCTTCGTTACGCGTGCCTCGTCATCGTTCCGCTTCGTAACTCGGATGTATCTCGTCTCGAGAAACTTTTGACGGAGCAGCTCGCCCCAGCAGTTATCGTCTCATACACAAACATCCTCTCACCGCGTCGCCCTTGCACGAGCTTTCTCTGAGGTCAATGGCGAGGGTGCTCGTCTCTGCTGGCTGTCACGATGGCGCTCCTTGCGATCGGAGCTCGAGACGCTGCCGCTCGCTTGGATCTTGCGTGACGCCACCTAACCAGACCACTGCAAGGTCGGTCACGACTTGGACATGGTTGCTGCAGAGTTCCCTGACCTCAACACGCTCACCGACCGGCGTCAGCTCAGAAGGTGCTCTTGCCGGCAATGTCACAACAAGAGTTTCTTCACGCAGGCATCGCTCCTGCCGCCCACATGTGGCTCGTGACAAGGTTGCCGCCGGCGGCTCCTTCCGCTTTCAGCGCGTCGCGTCTTCATGCGCGTGCTCCACTTCCCCCAAGGCACTTGAAACGACATTGGACGACCGAGCGATTGGGGTTGGTCACACTTGGTTCTACCAATACGCTGTCATGGCTGTACACTCGAGTGAAACCTGCTGCACCGCCAGGTAGTCATGAGGATGGTACTGCCATGAAGACACGTGCACCCGAGCGTGCAACGATTCTGGACCGTAAAAGGAAACGGCTGGACGATGAGGACGTTGATGGTCCTGACCCGGATGAGATCAGTGTTGCACCGAAACTAAGCGCGCATTCACGGCCGGCACTGAAAGGTCTCAAGCCACGAAACGAACAAAATAAGCGCAGGAGAATTCTGGACCATGTTGCAATCCCTTTCACTGTCAACCCGGGCTCATTCACGCCACTACCTCAGCAGTCCTCCCAGGTCAAGAGCTTTCACTCTGCAGCACCTGCAACAGAGCCGCAAGCTTCACCTTCAGCAAATCCAGAATCATCTGAGCCCGTGGCATCTCGGCCCCGACGCAACATCAAACGGCCTTCATACCTTGCCGAGCTTCGCCTTGAAGACTACTCAGAGGATGAGTTAGCAGGTGCGGCTACAGTAATCTCTGGCAAGTCACGTCGGCTGTCGAAAGCACGGTCCGCGTCGCCGGATTTTGTGGACGATGGATCCAGCACTGCATCGTCTGAGGGTGCCTTCTCCAATACGGACGATGTCAGTGAAGCCCACTCTGCGGCTAGTGCGGAGGCATGGTCGGATATCGAACCGAATTCCCGCAAGACCACCAAAGCCAAGGGGAAGTCTTCAAAGGCCGCTTCCAATTCCACCACTGCACCCACAGGATTACGGCCCGGACTTGCTTCGAAGAGCGCAAGAGGGCCGGCTACAAGGATGAAGAATATCACAAGGCGCGCTGCGCAGGGCGAAACCAAGGGCTTGGATGTCAGCCGACCTCCAGTCCACAGCATCCCCGCCATTTTTGACGATATAACGTCCACAGCCGTCGCATATGGTTTCAGGGACGTTATCAAACACTTCGGCGGCAAGCCTCTACGGGTGGCGACAGTCTGTTCAGGGACCGAGGCTCCGCTACTGTCGATGAACATGGTACAAGATTCTTTGACGCCCAAAGGCCTGAAATTTCCAATGGAACATCTCTTCTCGGCAGAGATTGAGCCAAAGAAGCAGGCATACATCGCTCGCAACTTCCACCCGCCCCTGATCGTCAAAGATATCACGGAGTTCATACCGAGCGCGGAGCCTGGTGATACGAGCTCTCCCTTAGAGGTATTGACGGCGTATGGGGCCAAGGCTGCTGTCCCTGGAGACATTGATCTGATCATAGGAGGTAAGCACAAATAGCAGTCAGATCATCTCCTTACTGCGGGATCCTCTCGTCTAAGATATAGCTAACCTCTCCTAGGAACATCGTGTGTTGACTACTCAAACCTCAACAAGCGTAAGAAAGGGATAGATGACGGTGGTGAATCAGGCTCGACCTTCGATGCTTTACTGCAATTTTCGAAGAGGATGAGACCGAGAATCGTCATCATGGAAAACGTATTCGGGGCGCCGTGGGACGAAATGCATACCAAATATGAAGGAGCAGGTTACATCTGTGTCGGAGTCCGACTTGACAGTAAAGATTTCTATCTGCCCCAGACACGCCAACGAGGGTACATGGTATGCTTCGATCGCCATCACGCTGGAGACATCAACGAGGACGACCTAAAGCAAAGATTCTACACTCTTATTGAGAGGTTCCGAAGACCGGCCAGCAGCCCTGTTTCAGCATTCCTGCACTCCGACGAAGTCCCGTCGATGAGGGATCAAAGCCTTCTGGACGAACCCAAGCGCGAAGTACCTTGGGAGAAGTGTCGAGTCAGGCATCACCAGCTAAGATCAGAAATTCAGATCGGCAAGTGTCGCCCTTACACGTTCTGGCAAGAGAGCGGTACGAGTATACCACCGGAGCATGGTTGGAGGGACTGGATTACGGCGCAGCCAGAGCGTGTCAAGGACTCTCTGGACATTACAACCGCCCGCAAGTCGACCTTGGCGTCTGGTTACTACGATCCGCGTTACAAACAGCGTATCGTGGATCTTTCTCAGTAAGGCGTTCCACGCCCGCCATGCTAGGAATTATTGCTAATCTGCCCTCAGGAACGTTGACATGGCTACAGACTCGTCACCTTGGGGCGTGACTGGCTGCATAACACCGTCCGGGATGCCTTTCTTAACAGACTTAGCACGGCCTATTACAGCGGAGGAAGCACTCGGGCTTCAAGGTATACCATTGGACAAGGCCTCTTTTACAATCGAGACCGCGGCCGACAAGCGCGATCTTGCCGGAAATGCGATGTCGACCCCTGTCATTTGTGCGATCACGCTTTCCGCCCTGACCGTTGGTCATCAAATACTAGACCTCTCTAAGCGACCTCTCCCATCACCTGATAGTGCACTTTCGCGCGCACCAGCCGGTGGCGTTATTTCAGGAAAGGCGACGATGGTGGCCGAGGTCCTCGACACTGGAGAGATAGACGTACGCACGATGATTACGACAGCACACAAAACCGCCCGCCGGTGTTATTGCGAGGGCTCATCTGGGAGATCGAAGAGGCCAATCCAGCAGTGCCAATCATGTGGATATACGACCTGTACGTCTTGTGGTGGGAATCCGGAACACGTATACGCTCCAGCGCAGCTCGTCACGAAAGACCGAGCTGACCCTGAAGACTTCCACAAGTTGGTACGGTGTCTGCCATTGAGAATCAAGCCTCCGCAGGCGCAGAGATTACAAGACCTTGCCCCAAAAGCCAAGTCGAACACCCGTGCCGCATACCTAGCATTGCTTGAAGAGACGACGAAGGAGACCTTCGGCCTCCAGCGGCCACGGCGATCGTCGTATTGGACTGTAGAATACTTGTCCGAAACAAGTAATAGCAAGCTGGAACTAATGATCACCAACAACCGAGCGCAGTGGCGGTTTATCGTCGCGCCTCCAACCACGTTACCTGGAAACGATCCTCTAGTCCAGATGCTGGAGCGACCGGTGGCCACCGCCACAGTAGCTGGCTCGCTATTTGATTTAGCATGGTCCTGGCGATGTGCCGAAGCAACAGATGTACCTGCAACTATCAGAGCACACCAAGAGGAGACGCCGACTTGGCTAGCTCGCTTGAAGATTCCAGGGCGTGAGGACTCTCGTCAGCCTCCGTCATATTCCGTCAAGGTCGATAAGAAAGGCAATTCTTGGCTAAGCTGCGACATCGACGGCACCTACCATCTGCTTCCGCGATGTGGTACATCATTCGAATCGCTGTACAAAAGAGAGCCAAGACGGGAGGGCGATCTACCAATGTACCTCTTCCACGACCCTGGCCCTATCACGCTCCCAGAGGTGGACAGCTTCGTATTCTCTACGAGTGCTGAGAGACAAACGAGAGGAGATATACGCCCACTCGAAGCATGGCTGAACGCCTCATGGAAGCCATGGGACAACCCGACTACTAAAACGACCGTTCGAACCTACGAGTGGGTGACACTACCAATAGCTAGCGGATGCAGTCCCATTCTAACGTCCGTGGAGTTCGGCGAGACCGACATCAGAAACGCAACATTAACAGCTGCTTGTGGTCAACACTTTAGTGTCTTGAGCATGCTCGCCCCGGTACCCGTCAATGGCAGCAGTCAGCTTGCCACATTCTATAATTGGGTCGTCGAAGCGATGAGACGCAAGCTTGAACTGAACCGCTGGATCGCAATCCCTGCACCGCGCGACAAATTTACTTCATGCGATGTATGTGCGCCTGCGAAACCTTTCGCTCGGTGGACACTTGCTTTGGATCGTGTCACTGTCAAGCGCTACGAGGACCGACAGATGGCTGCGGACTACGAGCAAGCCACCAGAAGAATTCCAGGAGTCGCCCACGTCGGTATTACGCCTACCACCCACAAAGGTGTGCCATCGGTGACTCTCGGGCTAAGTGTCAATGTCAATACTTTAGCACACCGAGCTGTAGCCCGACTGCCCGCAAAATCAACGGAGAGAGGAGTTCAATACCACTTGCGGCTCGCGGATGGCTCATCGAACCATAGTTTGTCTTCACTCAAACCATTCGCATTGCGAGAGACACGAGACGTGCGACCGTATACTGGGACTCTCGAAATGTCGATTGAACTGACTGCGAAACAACGTCTGTCCCTAGCATGGATGATCCAGCAAGAGCAGGGTCGTTCGTGCGCTCTCGAAGAGTCTGAAGATGCAGCGATCCCTGAACTCAATGTGCGGGTGCAGCTGCGAGCCTCCACGAGCGTGGAGATACGCGGCGGAATACTTGCCGAGTCCGTGGGATATGGCAAAACAATACTCAGCCTGGCCCTCATACATTCACAGCTTCAAGATCGGACGGATTCGCAGGTTGTGAAAGACCTTAGACGGCGTCAGACCGGGAGGTCGGCCGGGCTATACCCGTCGCTGCTACACTCGTCGTTGGCCCGCAGACATTGGTAGGACAATGGGCGTCTGAAGCAAACGCAACGTTTGGATGGTCAGAACACAGAGGTGAGATTATAGCGATCACGTCAGTACGGCAGCTTGACAAGCTCAGCCTCGAGCAGTTCCGGAAAGCAAAAGTTGTTATCGTCAGCCGCAATCTTCTCACAACGGAGGGTTACATAGCACGACTAGCAGCCTTCACAGCGCTGCCTGGGCCTGTGAGCTATCAAGGCCGTGCGTTCCAAGACTGGCTACGTGGAGCCTCATTACGAATGCCCGAGCATGTTCGAATCCTCGAAGACGAAGGTCTACCGAAGCTGTGTCGGCATGCCAAAGCGAGATACGCTGCCGATATGGCCGATGAAACCTACAGTTCCGAAATACCTTCACGCCGGACTAGGGGTAAGGACTATGTACCCGCGGGCAGAAGCAAGACAACTTCGGACGCTTCAAAGCCTGCCCCTGTTTCTCTTGACACAGCTACGATAGGAACTCCGTTACTCGAGATGTTCTACTTCCATCGAGTCATCGTGGACGAATTTGATCACATGGACGCTGCGCAGAAGACTGCAACATACAACATGCAAGCTGACATTAGATGGGGACTATCTGCCACTCCTCCCATAGCTGACCTGTGGGACATCGCCCAGCTGGGTCGTGTCCTAGGCGTGAACTTCAACGTTCTCTTCGCCCAGCAAGGCATTATGAAAATGAAAAACGCCCGGGAGTATTTCCGCGACATGACGGACTTCGAGAAGTTTGACGCCGGCCTTCAGATGTTCTCAAGCACGGTTTACTTACGCCAGCGCGAAATCCTGCAGAAATTCTTGGATACCTTCGTGAGTGCGAACGTCGAGAAATTCGAGCATATATCTTGCAAGCACCATCTGGTGCCTGTCAAGAACGACGTCGTGCACGACACAGGGTATAACGAGCTGTCAATGCATCTCAATACCCACGATATGCAGATCCGAAAGGGAAATCGCTCGAAGACGACAGACCGTGAGACCCGCCTCGACAGCGCCATCATCGACGCGCAAACGCCGGAGGAGGCACTATCGAGGAAAGCAGCATTCTTCCCGCGCGATGAGCTAGCAAGCAACGGACAAGGACTGTCTGCATTGAAGAATATTCGCGAACGAGAAGTCGAGAAGTTGTCTACTTCGCTAAGGCACCTTGTTCCTGCTGCGAAAGCGATCGAGAAGGACGTGTTTGCTGCCTGGTATTCCAGCAAAGTTGGAGGAGACGACATCCCAGATGGAGAAGTCGCCTTGCTGGTGAAAGAGATCTGCAAGCTCCCAGCTAAAGCGCCGTCAGAATCAGAGAGCTTTGATAGCGACGACGAGGCGAAGGCTCTCAGCAAGAGACACTTCACTGCGAAGGTCGACACGAACCTTGATCAGCTATTCACCTCATACCGGTCCTTGAGATACGTCAAGAATGTGCAGGTTGTGCGAGAAGCATCAGCCTCCGCGAGCAAGAGGCTATGTCACCACCCAGGCTGCAAATCATCCTCACCTGCAGATACTGCAGTCTCAATCGCCTGCGGCCATGTGATCTGCAAAGACTGCTACAGGAGCCTCAAGGTTGCAGTATGTCCAGCAAGTGGCTGCTCGGCCGACATGAGCAAGCATCACCTGTTCTGGAAGTCCAAGATGTCATCCCAGCAGTCGGGCACCGCAGCACCGTACGGCGCGAAAATCGCCGCCGCTGTCGACATCCTCAAGCGCGTCCGCAAGCTCGGAGAACAGGCCATCCTGTTCGTGCAATTCGTCAACCAGATTGAAGAGGTCAAAACCGCTCTGGGCCACTACAACATCGCCGCAGCTTTCCTGGAACCAGGCATGACCGCTGCAGAATCCGACGCGGTGCTCGCAGACTTCAAGGACCCAAAAAGCAAGGACCGGAAGACTGTCATCGTCTTGAACGCCTCGGGAGAGAACTCTGCTGGTCTCAATCTGCAGAACACTAACCACATCATCTTCCTCAGCCCGCAACTCCGGGACCAACAGAATGCCTACGACGCAACGATGACTCAAGCGATTGGACGGGCTCGTCGTCACAAGCAGGAGAAGGAGATCCATGTGTACCACCTTGCTGCTCTGGATACGATCGACGTGGACGTTCTCGAGCACCGTATGCGCCGCACAGATACTCTGACCGAGCAGGGAGCACCACCATTGGTTCAACCAAAGAGAACGAAGGCACTCGACATGAGCACCGAGCCAACACGCGAACGCACGCAGCTCGTACGAGGCAAAGATGGAAAATTCTGCCTGCAACCACAATCCTGGCTAGTAGGTGCGGGCGAACAGCCCAACGGGGGTGACGACGGCGAGGCGGAGACCGCCAAATGGAAGGGCAAGCATCGGGTACGTGGGTATGAGGACTTTTCCTCTTTGGTGAAGTTCTCTAGGGTGTATACGGAGGATGATGGGTATTGAGCGTAGGCTGTGAGCAGGAGCAGGGTTTCAGGGGAGGGAGAGCATTGTACCGAGTATCTTAATTTGGTTTTGAGTAGGCATGAAGCGTGTATAATGATTTTGTCGACCTTGAAGACTTGATACGGCGTCTCGACCGTGTAAAATGCACACGTAGGTGAAGACGTGCTGTTGAGTTTACGATGATGGGACAGAGAGTTCAGTCAGCTACGCATCAACTGCTCTTCGTTCTCCTGTCCTCCAGAGTGATTTGAGCGTGACGTCTCGTTGCACGAAGCCACAACACCCTTTCCCTCGCACGGAGAACAGCGAAGAAGCCTGCAGATATCGTGGAGTTAGAGCTTGATGTAATAGCTTCGGCTCGCACGGAGGTATGGGGTTTAGATGGTTCAGGTTTGTTTAGGCATCGAACGTGTATGGAAGTTTGCTTTTCCCATCTCCTACCATGAAATGCACGTTTATGTCAACGTCTAGTCGCACGTAAATCTCGAGAGGACCACTCGCACGGAGAACAGTGAGAAGTGGCTGACTGCTTTCAACATCACAAAGGCAGCAAGTCCAGGTTATATCATTCCCGATGAACGAAGCATGAGCGTGGGAATGCTTGGAGCAACCGTTGTAGATGTGGAGCTCGATTCTATAGCTGTATCTCCCAGAGGAACAAACAGCTTCCGCTATCATACACCCTCGCACCCCTCTTGTCTAACCAGCGCGATCTCTTCACCGTCAACCCTTTGACCGTCTTCTGCTTCGCCCCGAGCGATCCCCCCTCAATCACTCCAGCAAACTCGCCTGGTTAGTATAAAGCACATCCACCACGGTCCCCAACTTCTCAATCGTCTCGAGCGCAGCATCATACCCCTTATCCCGCTCCGTCTCCTCAAACACCACCAACACCCCTGGCCCCTGATCCAGCACACCGATAATCACCCGATCGAGAATCATCTGACTCAGCTTCCTCTCCACTTGCGCGACGTCTAGTCCGACCATTTGTGCGACATGGCTGATCTCCACGCGGGAGAAGGGCTCGATGACTTTGATCAGGTTCTGCTCTAACATACTGTCGTACAACCTCCGCAAGTGGGACGCGATGAAGCGATCACTACCCAGTTCGCGCCGGTAGTTGTGCAGCGCCTGCTCGTACTCTTCCAGAGACCGATTGGAGTGTGCGCGGGCGACGGCTTTCATGGCGTCGAGGTTCGCGCCGGCGTATTTGAGGGCGTGCTTGGAGGTCATGAGCGAGTCGACGTCGTCTTTGAGGTTCAGCATGATTTTGCACAGGAGCATGTATTGGAGCGCGGAGGTGGCTTTGACGGGGTCGTCTTGGCTGGAGTAGCCTTCCATCGCTTCGATGAAGTAGGAGAAGGCGGTGTTGAAGTCGCTGTCTTCGGCGTGGAGTTGGCCGGATTGCATGTCCAGCCCTGCTTGGAGGAGGGGAGGGCAGTAGACGCTGGCGGCGGATGTACGTGCTGAGGTGAGCGCGGCGCGGCCTTTGGGGACGTTGCCGAGGGCATGGTAGACTCGGGATTCGAGGAGTTGGACTTCCACCAGGACGAGTTTGTCGTCGAGGCGCTTGAGCTCTTTGAGGAGGTTGTTGATGAGGGTGAGGGCGTCGTAGTAGGCTTGCTTCTGCATGTAGAGGCCTACGAGGCGGACTTCGAGGTTCTGGCGGAGGAAGCCTTGGCGCTGTTTGACGGCCCAGTCGATGGAGGATTTGACGGTGGAGATTTGGATTTCGAGGGTGTTGGGGATGGTGGTGAAGAGATCGAGGAGTTGGCGGACTGCAATATATCAGTATTGCACGTGAGTAATGAGTGGAGTATTGCATACCAAGCTTAGCCGTCTTCGCTCGTGCGAAGCTGGTGAGGACATCTCGGGTCTGCTGGATGAGGTTCGCGAGGTCCTGTGGTCGCTTGTGATCCTGATACAATCCGCCCAGTCCCAGTAGAGCCTGCTCGAAGTCCCGGACTGCTTTATCGTTGGAGCCTGGAGGTTTCGATAATATGTCCTTGTATGTCTCCTCCGCCTTTGCTGGTTGCTCTTTCGACTGGCTCTTCGCCTCTTCTAACCGCTTGACATTGTCCTCCACCGCCATCCTGGAGAATTCGAAGAAATTGGGTTAGTGCTTGCTTCCGTCGTTGCAATGGAGTGTCGTTGTTGGCTTGAGATTGCTGTGATGGTGTTCACGTGCTAACGAGAGGTGTCGTCTGTGAAACACGCAGTCGAAGATGCCTCCGAGTTAAGCTTTCGTGAGGCTCTGCGGGCTGGTCCGCATCGTACAGGATCGGCGTTTAGTGGCGGGGATAACCTCGAATTCAAGAAAAAGTGCAGACTATACTTTGACCAAGACTACAACATGTCTGGACCATAACGATGAAGATCAAGGCGCTGTCAAGGTCAACGGCCTCACACCAAGCTCCTGGAAGCGATGTAGCCCGTCAACCTCGCAACCTCGACCCGGCGCAACATCCTTTCGAGAGAGCAAGAGAATACACCCGAGCACTAAATGCGACCAAGCTGGAGCGCATGTTCGCGCAGCCCTTTGTAGGCCAACTAGGAAAAGGCCACGTCGACGGCGTCTACACCCTCGCCAAAGACCCCAAAGCGCTCGACCGCTTCGCCAGCGGCAGCGGCGACGGCGTAGTCAAAGTCTGGGACCTGCCCAGCCGCGACGAAGTCTGGCAGACCCAAGCGCACGAGAACCTGGTCAAAGGCATCTGCTGGACGACCGACCAGAAGCTGCTCTCCTGCGGCAGCGACAAGACCGTCAAACTCTTCGACCCCTACAACACCACCTCCAAGTCCCCTCCCATCGCGACCTGGCTCGGCAACAACGCTTTCACGGGCATAACCCGCCACCGCACCGACCCCACCTTCGCCGTCTCCTCCTCCGCCATCTCCCTCTACGACCTCACCCGCCCCTCATCCACCCCAACCCAAACCCTGTCGTGGCCCACAAGCATCGACACCATCACCGCCCTCGCCCTCAACCAGACCGAAACCTCCATCCTCGCATCCACAGCCACAGACCGCAGCCTAGTCCTCTACGACCTCCGCACGTCCTCCCCGCTCCACCGCTCCGTCCTCACGCTTGCTTCCAACGCCATAAGCTGGAACCCAATGGAAGCCTTCAACCTAGCCGTCGCGAACGAAGACCACAACATCTACCTCTTCGACATGCGCAACCTCAGCCGCGCCCTCAACATCCTCAAAGACCACGTCTCCGCGGTCATGGACGTCGAGTTCAGCCCCACAGGCGAGGAGCTCGTGTCCGCGAGCTACGACCGCAGTGTGCGGCTGTGGAAGCGGAATGAAGGGCACTCGCGTGATGTCTACCATACGAAGAGAATGCAGCGGGTGTTCAGCGCGTGCTGGACGCCTGATAACGCTTACATCTTGTCTGGCTCCGACGACGGGAACATACGCCTATGGCGTTCCACTGCCTCCGCGCGATCAAGTATTAAGAGCGCAGGGGAACGGCAGAAATTAGAGTACGACGCAGCGCTCAAGGAGCGCTATAAGCACATGCCCGAGATCAGACGGATAGGCAGGCACAGGCACGTGCCGGTGCAGGTGAAGAAGGCGGGGGAGATTAAGCAGGAGGAGTTGAAGGCGATTAAGCGAAGGGATGAGAATGAGCGGAAGCATTCGCGGAAGGGGCAGAAGGCGAGACGGAGTGAGAGGGAGAAGATGGTTCTTGCTACTGAGAAGTAGGGTAGATGATTGATTCCTTGGTGGCATAGCGAGGCGTTTGGCGGAAATGGGAAAAGGATCTGCAGGCGCTTCGAAAACGGTCTCAGGAGTTCACGATTATGATGGAGATAGTGGTGGATATGCTCCACGATAAAGTTTCTCATACGTCAATACAAGCTAAAAAAGACCTGAACGCTACATCAAAGCTCATCCCTCTCCTCCATCTCCCTCTGCAGCTGCCCCGCCACCCCTACCCCAGCGAAATTCCCCGCGCACATGGCAGAAACTACACTCCGCATCGGCGTCGCCGCGTCGCCTACCGCGAAACAGCCCGCTACGCTCGTCTCGCTCCACGGCGCTTGCACTTTTATCTCCCCCGTCGGCGTCGTTTCTAATCCGAGTTGCTGGACTAGGTGCTGCGCCCGCTGCTCGACGGCAGGGTGGCTAGCGATGAAGCCTTCGATGGCTGTGCTGCCGTCTGCTAACGTAATCTGTACTTCCGGCCCCTCGTCGATGAGGGCAAGCGAAGCGATCGGACGGGTGGAGACGCAGATCTTAGAGCTATGAATGAGTTCCTTGATCTTCGCGGCAAGCGCAGGGGAGTCGTGCGTATAGATTGTCACGGTTTTGGAGAGACGTTTGGCCATTCTCGCGACGTGTAGGACTGCTTCGGGCGTATTGAACATCCCGCTGACGAGAACACCGACCGACTCGGCACCCCGTTCCTCGTAGCCGTGGCAGAAGAGGCAGTGGAAGACCCCACGGCCCCAGCATGCCTTGTACCCTGGGACTTCATCCTCCAACCGATCTCGGACCCCAGTTGCCAGTACAAGTTTCCGTCCCTGGTACTGCGTGCCGTCTTCGGCGACCGCTTCGAAAAGATCCGAGCTTCGTTTCCGCACCTCCTTGATAGTAGCCACTTTCCGCTCAACGCAAGGGTATCGCGCAGCCAGATCAGAAAGGATTTTGTTGCGGAAGTCGGCGGGGTTCGCGTGGTCCCAGGCTGGTACGTTGTGCATGTGTTTCACAGTGGCGTTGCGGTAGGCGCAGGAGTCGAGGATGAGGGCTGTGTGGGCTTGACGGGCGAGGGCGACTGCGGCGGAGAGGCCGGCGGGGCCGGAGCCGATGATTAGGACGTCGTGGATTTTGGTGCAGGCCATTTTGCTGTAGTTGTGGTTGAGAGGTCGGTTTGGGATGGAAAGGGTCTCTTAGTGTTGTTGTTGTTCTTTGTGTTTTTGTGTTGTGGGTATTCTTACTGTTCTTGCTGTTCTTGCTGCTCTTGCTGCTCTTGCTATTCTTGCTGAGAGAGATGGTGGTGATGGAGGTGATGGTACGAGAGAAGAAACGTTGAACTATATACTTATACTACGCAGGTTTACAGGGCATGGGAAGCCGCTATGGATACTTGTTCGGGCACATACTTCGCACATATCTCCATGCCAACTTGGCTGACCGGAAATCAATTAGCACCCACATCGTGATGATCGTCAGACTTCTACGAGTAGGCGAAGCCGGAGCTATTGTTAGTGTTGATCATGGGGAGAACCGAAAGTCGGGAGGCATTCAAAAGGACATTTGGAAAGATGCAAATACCATGTAGAACTGGGGAGGAAGAACTTTCCGATGTGCCGGAAGCATAGGTGGCCCGGAATGGAAGCATCGGAATCGTGTCATCCTACTGCTGTGAGCTCAAAGAGCCACGAGAGCATCAAACGACCAGAAATCAGCAGAGCCTCGATGCGGTCTCGATGCTGAAGATGAATGGTGTTGTTGAAGGCAACGCGAAAGTCTCCGATCAAGCCTCCCGGCCCGTTCCCAAACCTACACTCCATTCTTGAAACTACGCCAACTCTCCTACACCAAATTTCTCGAGCCAATGTATATCCTTTCTGACGCACCACGATGAAAGACTCCACAGACGGCCAAGAGCTGTCAACCGCAGAGTACTGGAACGACCGCTACGCAACCGCAAATGGTCACGAATGGTTCAAGTCCTTCGCCGCCTTACAACCATTCTTCGGAAAACACCTACTTTCGTCCCGATCAAAGGACTCCCGGATCCTCCACTTAGGCTCTGGAGACAGTACGATTCCGTCTGATCTCGCGCGACTTGGGTATAGGAACCAGATATGCGTCGACTTCTCGAAGGTCGTTGTAGACCTTATGTCCATCCCCGAGGCCTCCTCGCTAGGAATCACCTGGCTCCAAGCCGATGTACGCAACCTCTCCGCTGCAGGACTGGACGATGGGAGCGTGGATGTAGCGTTCGACAAGGGCACCCTGGACGCCATCATCCATGGCAGCCCGTGGGATCCCCCGGAAGATGTACTGGAAAATACGAGGAAGTATATGGATGAAGTGGTGCGTGTGCTTAAGGACGATGGGGTATTTCTGTATATTACATTTCGACAACCGCATTTCGTTAAGCCACTTATTAACTGTCGGGACCAGTGGAAGCTGGAGATGGAGGTATTGGGCGATGAGGGAGGGGGGTTTGATTATCATGCTTTTATCTTGAGAAAGGCGGGCAGCGAGCGATGCGATGGAACTGATGCTTCTGGTCCTTGAAACGAATCGCACTCTGGAGATTTGGTAATTCTACAACTATACTACGCTATAGTAAATCTTGGACGACGCTGGGCTCATGCCCTCTCCCACGCCCTCCACCACAACCCCACGTTCGCCGCCACCAGCAGATCCAACATCTTGATCCCCTCGGGCTCAATGATCAGCTTGCCGAGCTTCGCCTGCTTACCTCCAAACCCACCGCCCGCCTTCTCCTGGCCGAGCGAGAGATCGATTCTGCCATCCTCGGTAATCATGATCGAGGAGCCAGTATCGAAGTCGTCTTCACCACCATCCAACGACCGTTGCCGATGGCGGAGAAAGTACGAACTCGTATTGCTGGTTAATGGAGCCGGCGTATTGCGTGAGGTCGCGGGCAGATTAAATCTCAACTCGCTCACATCAAAGATGGAGTTGCCAATGCGATGCCGGCATTTCAGACTCCGGCCAGTTTTCGCGGTCTCGAACTCGCATGCGCCATTCCAGGGAGAGGTGAAGCTGTAGGCTTTGCTGCGGCGGTCGGGCATGGAACCCATGTCTACGCTGTGCCGGTCTTCACGCATTGACTGGCGGATTGATGAGTCGCCGGAAGCAGCGCTGACTGAAGCGTGTTTGCGGTGACTGGAAGCATAGTTATGCTCTGCAAAGCGGGATCCCGGCATATAGAGACGACGGCGGAAAGTGCCTTCTGGTGGGGGATCGGACGCAGAGTCGGAGGAAACTGTAGATGAGATGCTTGTTCGCGATTCTGACGCCATTTGCTTGGTAGAGGCGAATTGAGTATAGCCTGGGTTCGTGATGTCGAGAAACAGTGGGGTGCCGCCTTTCTTCGTTCGTCGCTTTGCAGTAGGGACCAAGAAGTTTGACGAGCTGACTTCGAGGACGGGCGGGTCGTAGACAGACGCGACGTTCCATTGCTCGCCGGAACCAGGACTGCGTCGAATCAGGGTCAGTGAGCCAGGTTCGGGTCGTGAGTCGAGCTCCTGCTGTTTCAACGTTTCTGGGTGGCTACTATAGTCACGGTGGAACGGATTATCCTTTTCATCGAGATGCGAAGACCTTCGAAGTAAGCGAAGATTATCCATGTGCAACGATGTGTCCTCGTATGGAGGTTCCTCTGGCGGCGTCGGCAGAGGACGAGGTGGCAGGATCGGAAGGTCGGGTTGAGGTTTCGTTCGTGGTCCACCAGTATTTCCAGGCCTTGCGAGCACCGGCTTCCTTGCAAGTTTCTGCTGTGTTCGTACAGGACTCGGCGGTGCTGCTTGAATGACGGGCAGAGAGTCTCCAACCGGATATGGTGGATTTTGCACAGGATATGGTGGAGATGCTGGGCCCTCTCGTCGCTTCGGCAAAGGCGGCGGTACTCTCTTGGGCATCTCTGTCAGCGTAGGAAGTTGGGAAGCATTTGTATTCACGGATGATGGCCGTGCAGGGGTCGAATTCAGCAAGTGCTGGTAATCCTGGTCGGTGCTCACGTGCACGTAGTAAAGCGATGACTGCACGTCTTCGGCAGTGACCACTTTCTCCTGCGGCTTCATCGGAGTGAGAAAGACATCTCTGCTTCCTGGGACTCGAGCAATGTAGAGGACGAGTGGTTCGTTGCTAGCCGTGCTAGGAGTATTCGCATATTGTGGCGGGTTGGCTGCAAGTTCTGTTACAGCCTGCAACGAGGTCGCCTCCACCACTGAAGGCATATTGTAGGCCATTGGTTACCAAAAGTGTAGTCGGATTGTCCTCAAGACCGGGCAGGAACTCAAAGATTGAGATTCGGTCGAGGCTTTATTCGTTCCGGAGCTGCGCCAGGCAGGCACATTCTGACTTCGCAGCTGTGATACGTGCGTGAGCTAGGCGTCTCTTAAGTCAAACCGTTCGCCACAGAGTGACATTATCTCCAACATTCGTGTGTTGTAATATAGACACAGCAGGTCGATCGTGGTTGCGTGCGTATTGAGTGGCGCGGAGGCTCAGCCACCCGGCGCATAGGGATTGTTGGTCGTGTGTCTTTTGTACGACTGATCGAATCGGCGTTCATCAATCTCAAGGGTTGAACTGCTTGACCTGCGAGCTGTCGTGCATCAACATTGCTTCACGATGTTTTTTCACAAAGAGGATATGTTCCTCGAACAAGTCGAGGTGAAGGTGAAGTGCTAGATCGAAAAATAGAGTTCGCCAAGAGTTCGCCAATATCTCGCTTAGGCTTGCGCTCTTGCGTTTTTCTCTCCGCCATCACCACCGCACCTTCCTCACACACCTCCATCGCACCTACCCTCTTCAGCCGCAAGCATGACGGACGGCTCAGAGACGGCACATGAGGATCCTCTAGAAGGTCTCGAGGTACTACATCACATGCACATAAGCATCAAACATGGCTAACCGAGCATTGAAAACCTGAAGGAACGTCTGCAAAGCCACAACAAAGCTTTCGAATCATTACTCGCGCTCACACCCGCCCGAGAGTACTATGGCAGTCACTTTGTAGATGGAAAGGACCCCAGTGAGCAATGGAACCGCAAGAAGCAGACCAAAGAGGAGAAGCGGGCGGCGAAGATGGCAAAATTGGACCCTAGGAATAATAAGAGTGCCTTGGATGTGCTGAAGGAGCGGGAGGCGGAGGTGTTGAAGAGGAAGCGTGAGGACGAAGACGACGACGAGGCTGGGGAGGAGGAGCGGGTGGATGATGTAGTGCCGAAAAAGAGGCGGAAAGGCCAGGAAGATGCTGAAGCTACTGAGGCGAGGCGGAAGAAGAAAGCTGAGAGGAGGGCGGAGAAGCGGGTGGCGAAGAAGGAGAAGAAAGTATCCCAGCAGGCCAAGCAGGAGGTGAAGAAGTCGCGCAAGCAGAAACGTGTCGAGAAGGAGGGCAAGGTGGAGCCGTCGCATGAAGCAGACGCTGAAGAGGATGGAGGCGATGCGGAGGAGGTGCCGCCGGAACGCATGGCGGACATGGAGGCCGTGGATCTCTCGGGGCTGGTAGATGAGCAAGAGGACGGGCTAAATGGACATGACGAAGACGCTGCATCCGAGGTGTCTTCCGTACCCACAACGCCACTCATCGACAGTCCTGCTTTCGATCTTAGAACCAACCACTCCGCCGCATCCTCATCGTCATCCATCGTACCGCCTTCTACCGTCGATCAAATCAAGCCTACGCAGCCGCCGAAGCTCAACGCAAAGACCGCAACTAAGACCACGGCACCGGGTCTACCATCAAACGCCGACTCGCCAACTGTCGCTGGAACTTCCTCACCCAAACCCAACATTCCCAGAATCACAGACGCCGAGAAGACCGAACGCCTCAGGAAACGCATCGAAGAACTTCGCGCCGCCCGCAAAGCAGACTCCCAGCCCGCCCGATCACGTCAAGAACTCCTCGAGCAACGACGCAAGAAGGAAGAGCAGCGCAAAGCTCACAAGAAAGAACTCCGACGAAAGGCCAAAGAAGAAGAGCAGCGCCGCGAAGACGAGCAACTGCGTGGTTCTGGTAGCCCTCTAACTTCCAACATATTCAGCCCTCGCTCTCCCGCCGCCACCGAAAACGCCTACTCATTTTCAAGATTAGCATTCGAGGATGGCACCGCTGCCGATCCAGAATTGGGGGAGCTCAAATCCGCGCACAAGAGGAAGGGTCCCCAAGACCCCAAGACCGCTCTCGCTGCCGCCCAGAAGAAGGATGCCCGCATCGCAGGCTACGACGCGGAAAAGAAAGCAGACATTGCCGACAAAGATATGTGGCTCAACGCGAAGAAGCGTGCGCATGGCGAGCGAGTACGCGACGACACTTCACTGCTAAAGAAAGCGCTGAAGCGCAAGGAGAAGGCTAAGGGCAAGTCGGAGGAGCAGTGGAAGGAGCGGGAGCACACTGTGGTGCATGGGAAGGAGATGAAGCAGAAGCGGAGAGAGAGCAATCTCGCAAAGAGGAGAGAGGAGAAAGGTGGGAAAGGGAAGAAGGGGAAGAAGGATGGTGGGAAGGGTGGCAAGCAGGGTGCCAAGGGGGCGAAGAAGGGAGGCCCGAAGAAGAGGGCGGGATTTGAGGGAAGCTTCAAGGCGTGAGACTGAACTCCGAAGTGGTAGATGTAGATATGATGAACAACCTACGATCGAACAAACAGGCTAGCTGCGCTCTCAAGCATGCTAGTGTGCTTAGATCAACTTCGTAAACTTTTACCACTCATATCTTGGGTCCGAATACAGCACTCATAGGTGGGTGACTCGCTCAATCGTGTATGATGCAGATATGTACATACAAAGGAAATTCATCACACCCACCCCTCCGCAGACCCTGAGTAAAGTCTCATCTGTACGGCGCATCCGCCCTCGCCGCCGCAGCCAATTCCGGCTCCCACTTATCCCCATTCGCAAGCAACTTCTCCTTGTTGTACAACAGCTCCTCCCGCGTCTCTGTCGCATACTCGGCATTCGGCGATTCGACAATCGCATCCACGGGACAGCTCTCCTGGCAGAATCCACAGTAGATGCATTTCGTCATGTCAATGTCGTAGCGTGTGGTTCTGCGGGAGCCGTCCTCTCGCTCCTCGGCTTCGATAGTTATTGCACTGGCCGGACAGATAGCTTCGCACAGTTTGCAGGCGATGCAGCGTTCTTCGCCGGTGGGGTAGCGGCGGAGGGCGTGCTCGCCGCGGAAGCGGGGAGAGATGGGGCCTTTTTCGAAGGGGTAGTAGATCGTGTATCTACCGAGCGTTAGCGAGGTCACCCACACTGAAGCTGGTGTCGTGGCATCGCTTCGCTATGGAAGCGAGGGAGGAGAGGTGGGTGTACTCACGGCGGCCGAAAGAACTGCTCCAGCACGACGTACATCCCCCGCATCATCTCGGTGAGAAGGAAGTAGTTTCCCGCCTGGTCCCAGACGGACTCTTTCTGCTCGTTCCATTTCCGGGGTCGTTGGACGCGGAAGTTGGGTGTGGGAGCGCCGGAGGTTGTTACTGATCGAGGGGCGGAGGTGGAGAAGGCGGCGAGGCGCTGGCGGGAGGCGGCGGTGAGGTGGGCGGAGGCGAGGGGTCGTGCGAGCGCTGTCAGCGACCTGGGGGCGGCCATTGCGGTGGTAGGGGAGGTCGGGGGTGGTGGAGTGGCGATGTTCGGGAGGTTCAATGTCGACGTCGGACGGAGAAAGTTGCCGTGGCCAATGATGTCGCTTCCATTACCAGTGCCAAGCTTATCGCGGATGTACCCGCAGAGACCATGCTCACAGCATCTCCTCGTGTCTCCAGTTTTACGGCACGACTTACATCGTATATTTGTTCCAAGCGATACAGTATGACTGAGAGAACGAACGTAGCTGTCCATAGCATCTCATCAACAGTCACGGATACGAGCTAAGTCTACTTCTCTTCTCACTTTCTCTATCTCAGTCTTTGTGGTTTTATTCTGGTTTTCTGGCCGTCAAGAGTGATGTGTCAGGACCTGGGTCCATGCATGATCTTATCGCCACAGCACGACGTGAGAGCGGACACCACCTCGGCCAGCTCAGCTACAGCCCATATAAACGGGCGAGACGGCTCAAAGAGTCGCTTTCTCGAGGTACCGTACCATGTCTATCAACCTTCTGGCTGCCCAGACAAGCCGTCTACTACTCGTCGATCGGTGTCTCTGGCTCTTTGAGCAAGCTACCTCCGTAGAACCACCTTGTCCCGCATGCCAGGTCCTCATAGGAAAGCCTTTCCGCATCGACCCCTCTGGCCTTCCCCACACCTACCCCAGTGTCGCCCCGCGATATCTCCGCAATATGTCCCATTGCATGCTGTATGTACCTGGTATCGAGTGAAATGAGGACACATCTTTCCCGTCGAGAGCTCTCTCGTTGGTGAGCATCTTGCAATTGCGGTTCACGCACAGAGAAAGCGCAATGGCCTACACAACAATTGTTGTCGCTCTATTGGTGCTCACTGGTACCTTCTGGGCTGTGCATACCCTGGTGGCCGGTAGCCGGAGAACCAAGCATTTTCCTCCCGGTCCACCAACGTTACCTATCCTGGGAAACTCACATCAGATCCCGACCTCGAAAGGTTTCCTCAAGTAGGCCTCCTACCTTTCTCGACACGAAACCGGCCACTGATCTTCTTCAGATTTCACGAATGGGGCAGAGCTTATGGCCCATCATCGGGTTGAAATTGGGACCACAAAATCTGGTCATCCTCAACGATCACGAGGCAGTTGCAGAGTACGCAAATGGAGAGACTTGCGGCGAATACCTCAGCTTACCATTCCACAGACTGTTCGATCGCAGAGGCGGTATCTACTCCAGCCGACCGCCGAGTCACATCGCGAACGACCTCATCTTCCAGAACTCTGTGCATCCATTATTTCTCCCCTATGGCGATGCATGGCGTCAGCTTCGCAAAGCTTTGCAAGACATCCTGCGGACCACCCACGTTGATGACCTCCTACCCCTACAAGACGCCGAGGCCACCCAAACGCTGTACGATCTTCTCCACACACCTGACAGCTGGTACGATCACATCCGGCGCTACTCTACCGCAGTCATCCTGGCTTCTGTTTTCGGGCTTCGCGGGGCCAGCTACGACTCGCCGCGTGTCAAGCGTCTCTACGAAGTGCAGAATCAGAACACGGCAATCAATGAGCTCGGAGCCACTCCGCCGATCGATGCATTCCCGTTCCTCAAGTCTTTGCCAGGTCCGCTTGCTCCATGGCGTAAATGGGCGCTCGACATCCGCGTGCAGTACCGAGCCATGTTGTTCGATCTCGTCAAGGAGAGTAAGGAAAATAGTCGAAAGCCTGGTGGACCAGACTGCTTTCTTGCAAAACTGCACCGGGATCAGGAGAAGAGCGGCCTGGATGATGAGCATGTGGCTTATCTTGGGGGCGGATTGGTTGTTGACCACCAAACATAGTCGCAGTCGGAGTTGTCGAGCTAACCAAATTCGTCACAGATGGAAGCAGGTTCAGACACAACAGCATCGACACTACTGAGTTTCCTTCTCGCCATGGCGTCGCACCCAGAAGTCCTCGCCAAGTGCCAGCAAGAAGCCGACTCGATCTGCGGCCCAGAGCGATCGCCGTCCTTCAAAGACATGGACAAATTCACATACCTGCGCTGCACGATGAACGAGGTCCGCATAGCCACTCCCGTCCCTGGCTCCCAGCTAACACCCTTTTCCAGACCCTCAGATGGCGCCCTGTAGCTGCCGGCGGAGTCCCACACATGCTCACGCAAGACGACACCTACAAAGGCTACATTCTCCCCAAAGGGACAATACTGTTCGCAAACACCTGGTCCATCCACCGCACCGCCGACTTTGATGACCCGGAAGCCTTCAAGCCCGGGCGCTGGGCCAATAGTACCTTCGGCACACGAGATACTTCCGTCGACGACGAGAAACGCCGCCCTCAATACGGCTTTGGAGCCGGCCGACGCATATGTCAAGGGCAGCGGCTTGCGGAGAATTCACTCGTACAGTCACCTCTTTGCTTGAACGTTATCGCCCTAGACTAACGAGATGAATCGCAGATGGTCAACATGGCGAAACTGGTTTGGGCATTCGACATTGGCGTCGCGACTGGTAAGACGCTTGATACTAGCATGGAGACGGGCTATATTGGTGGGTTCTTGGTGTGTCCGAAGGAGTTCCCGTTGGCGTTGCGGCCGAGGTCGAGGGAACGGGCGGAGAGCATTGATAGGGAAATGGACGAGGTGCGGGATTTTTTGGGTAGGTTTGGTTGAGTGGGATTGAGAAGCTCATCTGCCGTGTGGCCGATCGCGCAAGTGCGGGGCAGCGATGCTGGTCATGAATGCGGGACACCAACATCAATCCCACACTCACTAGTATCTGTTCCGTTTCTTCGACACGAGTAGGTACTCCATCCCACAATGACGGGGCAGAGAGTCGCGGCGACCGTCCCGCACAGTTGTCATGTGTGCCCTCAGACCTTCAAGCAAGCGGAACACCTACGTCGCCACGTTCGACGGCATACGAAGGAGCGCCCATTCACCTGCGAGGAGTGCGGCAAGTCGTATGCGCGGACCGATACGCTACTACGACACGTGCGAACACATCGAAATGCCATTGACATTCCGTCTTCTCAACACACCCAACGCCGTAGGCGAACGCTACCAACACCGCCTGTTCTGCCGCTTAACTTTGCAAATGACGCTTCTCCTCTGGAGCATGCCGTTGAAGCTGAGCTTCACAATGGTTCACACACTGAAGTGCCTCTGTCTGTGAATGCAAACGCGGCACCACCAAACGACAACGTGTGTTCGCCGATAGATAACATTGATGACCTTGGGGCCTGGACTGGTCCTGCAGGGAGTGATGCCATCGATCCATGGCTGCTCAACACAGACTTCGACTTAGCAGCTATCGAGTATGACATTGCCACTACGATGGTGGACTGGGCCAATCCTCCATATCATATGGACGAAGCGACCGCAGCGCCACGTACTTCACACCCGACCATACCAGGCAGCACGCGGCTAGCGAGGCAGCCGAGTCCGGACCTGAATGACCTGGGCCGGTCCTCGTCGCCACCTGAAACGTGTATATCACAGAACTGGTTCAACAGACTCAAGCCGTGCGAGCGTCCGGGCGTTAGTCGTGCGGTATCGGAAGGGCCTCAACACGGTGCTGACGATGTCAACGAGAATCACCGCGAGGACCTATTCCAAGCACTACAGCCTCCGCGAGCAGTTTGGCGTACTTTACCATCCGTCCAATTCCTCAACCTTGCCCTCGAGCTCTATTTCGAGCGTTTCCATCCTATATTCCCTATCATTCATAAAGCAACCTTTCGACCAAAGCGGTCCAACGCTTTCATCCTCCTTTCCATGAGCACCATAGGCAGTTTGTTTCTCGGATCCGAAGAAGCGGTGGCTATCGGCACTGATCTGTTCCGGCGGCTCAATAAAGTCATACTCGCTTCGTGGGAACAGCATATATCACGCTCGGGATCCGAGGCTCTCTCGATGGTACAAGCTGCGATTCTCGGCCAGACATTCGGTTTCCTATCTGGTAATCCCAACGACGTCTTCATGGCCGAAAGTTTCCACGGCACCCTGGTGTCGTGGGTACGCAACGTCACACATTCGAGGCAGCATGTTCCTCTCGACGTCGACATGACTGTCAGCGGAGATGAATTGGACCGTTCATGGAGAAAGTGGAGCTATTCGGAGCAGCAGGCGCGACTTATGCTGGCGCTCAAGGTGCACGACTCAGAGCTTGCGTCCATGTTCCATCGTCCTCCGTTGCTTCGACACGATTCCATCATACCCACATCTTTCCACGTGAATGACAAGCTTTTCAGCACACCGAGCGCAGAAGCGTGGATGGCACAGCTACAAGGCAGTCCACCCACAGTCGCTGACCAGTCTTCCAGTCTTTCGGAGTGGATGCAATCGGCTGCCGATACGCCAGGGATTGTGCGTACGGCGATCTCGAATTCTGGGTTCGCAGCGTATACGCTTCTCCAGAGTATAAATTCTCATGTACTGGAGCTTCGTGGTTCGGGCTCACTGGACTCAACCAGGAAGCAACAGGTCATCGCTGGACTGACCTCTTTCCAGACACTGATGCAGTGGCAACCCTTGTCCCAGGACGATGACAAGTTCCAAGCCAGAGCACTGTGGCATCTCACATGCATGGACATCTTCGCCGACTTCGACCTGCTGGAATGCGCGGTCAGACGAGATGGCCGACCCTCACAAAGAACATTGGAACACCTCCACCAATGGACAGTTTCAGCCGAGGCCACTAGGTGCGTCTTCCATGCAGTCCTACTGCACGAAGCTCTCGGAGCTATCCCTCTTACTGCGGAGCCCGCGATCCATGTCGGAAGGAGCTTGTTCTGCGCTGGAACCCTGTGGACAGCTTTGGCTGGCTGCTCACGAGAGCACCAACCTCACACCTTGCACTTCCCCGCTTTGCAGTTTCCAGAGATACGCTTCCTGGGACCCGACATCCACCGCGAGTTGCGTGATAAAAGTGGGATCATGTTGCCAGAGCCGTCGAAGAGATGGCGAAGCCTGGCGTATGGGGCTGCGGACTTGCTGCAGAGGATGAGCCGTTGGGGTCTCCACGGCGATATGGGCCGTTTGTTGGTAGCTGGGTTGCAGCGGGACACTGGAGGTGTGTTTGGCATTCGACAGAAAGTATGAAAGATCAAAGCATGTACCTACGTGAGCAGATGTAGGGATTTGTGGTGGACCTGAGCGGACTTCATGCTGCGCAAAGAGGAATGGGCGTATCGCACGGATAGAAAAGCAGCATTGGCGAAGTAGGACCCGAATTCGTAAGCCGTACGCGGTCTGGAGACTTCTGGCCGTGAATGAGGTCAAGAATCTTAGAAAGCTCCGAAGGTATGAAGTCCCTATCAACATCGTCCAGGGTCTAATGTTGATGCAAGACTGACCAACGCAGTCTCCAACTCCGCCAATTTATTGCACGATGCAAACACGAAGCGATCCTTCCGCAGTATCAGAAAATTACTGCCTGACTCCTCTTTGCCGATGCGGAGCTCGTCATAATATTGAGGAGGTGGTCGGTTCCGACAAAGAGGGCTCTTTGCAAACTCGTCACCACAAGCCACACGCACAACCGTAGGATACAATTGGCTGCTCTTCTGGTCGACGGAATGGTCCACGGCCAGGGTTGCACCAAGGTCCTCAATGATTGCAGTCGTTTCTCTCACCGATACCAGTCCCTTTGACCACTCGTCAACCCCAGCAAGTTCGGTCAGCGACGGAACATCAGCAGCGCTCCCAAATAATAGCACAAGTTGGAAGAGGCCCTTCTTGTGCGGTGCAAATATCACGTCATCGGTGAAAGTGATTTGGGGCGTCGGGTGGGTCTGTGTTTCACTTCTCACCAGCGGAACACAGTATACCTGCGGGAACAGCCTACCACCACATTCAGGATGGAAAGCCATCCCTGGTGTGTAGGCGTACCGTGTCATCCCGAACCTGCGTGCACCCTGCTCTAGGCTTCGCCTCCAAGGTGGGTACAATTGATACAGCCACAAAGACCAATCCCGAAGAAAGATCTGAAGCGGTCTCTGCTCGTTCACGTACTTACCGTTCTCGATTGTTGCTGCGAGGGACTTCTCCAGCTGGTCTTTCCGCTCCAGGTACCAGCCACGAAGTAGATCGTCGTACCCCGTGTATCCAGGGCGGCAAGCGAGCTCCAGCCGCCAGGCCAGTCCCATAGCGTCCCGAAAACCAGAAGTGATACCTTGGCCACCGACTGCGAGCGTCGTCAGCAGAGACCTATCTAGACCGCCGGGCACACCGAAGAAACTCACACGGCGGAAAAACATGCGCCGCGTCACCACATATAGCCACTCTGCCATGTGACCATCGATTACAGCTTCGAGCTGCGAAATGAAACGGCCTCGCACGTATCGTCTCAATACAGTCTTCCGGAAAAGACACAGCCCCGTGCACGCTATATGGGCGGAACATCAGCAGGTGTACAGCACGGTGGCGGAGCGGCACTCACCCATATCGGCTCCCATCATGGCTGATGTACGGATATACGATGCGCTTCAGCTCGGCGGCCTCACAAAGGCGGTGTGCGTCTTCTCCAGGACCGACAACAAATTCGAAACGCCACAAACGATCGCGAGGAAGTCCGAAACGACCACACACTGCAGGCCTCTCCGGGTTGCACAGAAAGCGGAACCCGACCGGGAAGAAAAGGTCGTAGACATGCTCAGGTGTGTATCCCAACTCCCAGAGCGGGAACCCCGGATGAGTCTTGGGTGTGGGCAAAGATATACGCCAGTTCAGCGCTACCCAGTCCTCTTCGTACTTTGTGCTAGGTAGATGGTCAATTCAGAAGCGAGCAATTATGTCACACGCCCTTACTTCGAGGTCTGGTCCATCGTGATCCCTTTCAGTTCCAAGTAGTGCTTCCGCGTGTAGCCTGTTTTCCCGTCCGCTCCAACTAAGAACTTTCCACGAATACGTTTCTCTCCTTCACCGTTCTTGTACGAGACTTCGACACAATCGTCCAGCTCGGTGATGGAGGTGATTTCGTATCCAGTCCGTAGCTGGCCACAACTCGTTGCAGCGATAGCTGATCGAATGTGCTTCTCGAGGACCGGCTGCTTGTGGCAGATGAAGCCAACGTGCCCGGTCCCTCCTTCGGTAGTCGTGTAGTCGAACCGCAGGAAAGGCTTACCATATAGGTCGCGATCCCGGCCCCCTATGAAGTTGAAAATACCCATGCAAGAGCCGATCTCCGAAAGGATAGCATCGTAGATCCCGATACTCTGTAGGGCGCGGATGCCGTCTTCGTCTAACGCTATACCGCGTGGATCCGTGGTGATGACGGGCTCTTTGTCTAGACAGACGTTGGGCACCCCGGCTCGGGCGAGAAGGGCGGACAGCATGGCGCCTGTGGGCCCAGCGCCGCAGATGATGACATCTGTCGACTCTGGTGTGGTCGCCATGGTTTGTCGAGGCCATGATAAGACATTGAGGTTCAGATTACCATCTTATGTGCGAGGTGCTCGTGCTTGAGGAGCCGCTGCGGATGGGTCTTGGTCGTCCCGCATACCACCCGGATATGGCCCACCGTCCCACTGTCCCACAATCTAAGCTTCCTGCTCACCACAATCGTTGTCCCGCATTTGCTGACCCGCCGGCTCCCTTCTGAAAAAGTCTAAAAGCAAAAGTACAGCATTGTGGTAATCAGATAGATGAGAAAGAAGACGAATGGTTGCGACGAATATGTCTGGTATGTTTCAATGGGTTCAACACCACCCGCTCCTCTGAGTCGCTATTGGAGTGACATTGGTTGAGATTAGACCTTCCGGTCAATCCACGAAGGAATGATCGGAACTTCTAAGAAGCTTCCTTTCAGCGCAATGATGTGCGACGCTTGTGTATTGAGTCCAGCACCACCACGGGGCAATTGACACTGCTCGCTCCACGTTCCGAAGTCGTGACCTTGGACAGCAAGCACGAGTGACTCATTCTTGCGGAAAAGTGTAGCACTCGGCTGGATGTTGATATCGAGCTCAACAAACTTGTTGGGTTCCAACGCCCGCGCGTCATTTTCCGTGAATGTATGAGCCACTTCGTCTTCGACAGGATGATGATCAAGCGTGCGCTTTGATGCTCGCAACCAGCCGTAGGCCACCTGACCTTCGTGAACGAAAGTATGGAAGGGAAAGAGTACCGCGTTTCCGTCGCGGTCAAGCTTCTGGACAGTGACGAACACATCCGCGTCGGTGGCACCCTCGCCTACAGCGAAATTGAGGTGAAGCTTGCAGCTACCGGTGATCTCCGTGCGTTCGGGGAATGTTATCTTCCAGGAAGTCCCGCCGGATGCTCCTTCATACTGCACTGACTCGTCTCCACTGATGGGTTGTGAGAGGAGTGAACCAGTGTTTCCGAGGTGATATTTGGTTCGCACGGTACCGGGAAGGGGCCAATTCTCTTCGTCTCGCCAACTGCCTGCATAGTGTGATTCTATGACGTGGAAACGCACTCTGGGCCAATGATCAACGGAATTTGCTACTGTCTGATTGTTCCCATGCAGCACGCGATGGAGGAACGCTGCTTGACGCTGCAGCGATCTGGCGACAGTTGCCACTCCCGTTTGAGCATGCTACAATTTTACTAACGGTAAGCACAATCCAATGGATAGTGCGGGCTGAAACTTACGGGTGTAGCTCCAGAAATTTCATCTCTGATGGAGCGGCCATCCAGCCGCGTATCGTGCCCGGAGTGTGGATAGCGTTGTCTGCCAAACTGGAAATGATGTACAGAGGACACTGGATGTTTTCGATCTTCGGGGTATACAGCTGCCACATCTCATCGTAATGCGGATTTTCCTGGCACATCCTGACCATGTCCAGGCCTACGGCACCGGAACGATTACCTTGGGGACGGTACAGGCCGTCCAACAGGCCCATGAAGTTCATGTGCGGGATCCCGCCCCTGAAGCCGATCTCGCGATACAGATCGCTATAGCCATCTTGCAGACAGATGCCCGAGAGGTGCGGCGGTCGGAGCGCCGCCACAGTCCTGCCATCTTCTATCAGAAACATTTCGAGGCTGCGAAGGGTAAGACTTGCCATTGGATGCCACCAAGAGCACTTGCACCGATCATGGCGACATGGCCATTGCTATCTGGCATGGTGGCAATATGCTCAACGATATCGTACCCATCGTAGCCGTCAGTAATGGCCGTGAAGTTTGCGTGCGTACCGTCGGAGGCAAAAGAGCCTCGAGAATCGAAGATGATGTAGGCGAAACCTTGCCGCGTCCAGTAAAGTGGATCACTGCCCTCGAAGGGCGCATATTTCGACTGTACCACGCCGTCAAAACCAGGATTGAAATCGCGCGACACCGGCAGCTCAGCGGGGTCGAATGGCTTCTGCTTGCCGTAGGGTGTGATCGCGAGGATGAAGCCCATCTTCCTTCCATTAGCCCCCTGAGGACGGAATACGTCTCCCCTTAGTCTGGCGCCATCGCGCATCGGGATCTCGTAATTGTATTCGATGTCCATTCCAAGAATCACTGAAAGTGCGATGCTCGGATTCCCAACTTGGAAAGATAGTCCTTGGGTCTTTCAGCGGCCTCCATGGGCACGACGCCTCGCACCGTGCAAACGCGTCGTCGTAAGACATGGTCTTGAGGTCGGTGCAGTCAGTACGGGACAGTCAGTAGAAGGGCGACGGTAGCAGTTGCCCACGTTTCGTAATTGCAGGATTCGAACACTGTGTCGGGAGCAGGCCAAGTATACCTCTGTGTATACTTATAGTTCCTCTTTTGTGCGGGGATGTCGGGGATGTGGGACTCTCCATCCTTCCATGGTTGCGGGTCATGAGTACCAGCCGTACATAGACTCAACCGCGTTGACCGCGGCGGGCTTCGGGTTCATCGCGGCACCGAGACACTATATATATACTTGGTGCGCCTGAGACTCTGTAATATAGTGCAAAGTGAAGACGCTGATTCGCAGGCAAGTGACACAGCTTTTGCGAGGTGCTTGTTGGCGACGCCAAGCCTTTGCGGATGTGCCCGCTCGAAGTTATGCAAAAGCACAGATCTTCCTCTATACCTCAGATCCAGCATCATCCGCGTATCTACGGGACGATGGATGCTGCATGGTCATATTACAGCAGGACAGGAAGAGCATGGCAAACCCATGACACCGACACCTCGACACCGACTCTGCAATTCTCGTCGTAAAGCTAAGTATGCTTCTGTTTTTGCTCTTTACGCTTCACCCCTTCTCTGCGTATCTTACTTTGTCGGTCTCCTGAACTCACTAAGCTTAAGGCTGCTAAGGTCGCCGTCATGATGACAATTTTTGACAGGCTCGTTGGCCTGTCGCCACGTCATGAATGGGAGGTAAAGCCAGGGCCCTTCTTCTCAGTCCTTGGGTATAACGAAAACGGGACATCCTCCCCTTGTAGCCAAGAACATTCACCTGCAAGTCGAAACCCAGGACCTAGTCGTACTCCCTCTCATTGTCAATTCTGGCTGTCCCGGCAGAATGACTACTTCCGGAGAGATTTCAGGACGGCGTTTGTCTCTACAGAGGGTTTCCCTACTACGCTGCATGACCTTCCGCGTCAAAGAGAAATCCATCAACTGACTCGCAATCATGCTGCTCGTTAAACACTTTGGAAGCGACATCCCTGGGTTGCCATGCCTTCGGAATCGCACGTCACTCCAGCTCAGGCTCACGCGAGAGTTGCATGGCTTGGCGCCACGCGGGTTTGCCGCCCTCTGTGCACAAGGCGTCTCGTCTTTTCCCCCGACGGCGGCACAGCTACCGTATTGCTCCACGAGTTCTCCATTGTGGCCGGTACTTGTGGCCTGGTCTCGGCCAAGTACGCAATCGTCCTTGTCAATGTTCGCGCAACACGGACCAGTCACGGTTGACCATTGTTCATGCAGTACAAGACTTCGAGCAATGCTGTGCTTTCAACTCGACATCACGCTCTCGACTATACAGACATGCTCCGAAGCACGCCATCTCTGCCGTCGCAAAATACCAGTGTCAATAGAAAGACGAAATGCGCTCTTCGGACAGGTCCTGCTCACCCTTGATCATCCCAACGATTCAGAATGGCCACTGTTCTCGTCGCCAGTGGCCGTGCACTGCCCAACTCGGCTTCGTCGTCTACCAGCAGCACAGGTGGTAATGACAAGCTCGAGAAAGAAGTCGATGTCTCGGTGTCTACCGACGACGACGTCTCCTCACTCGGAGCTCCGCACGACGAGAAGCGTTTCTGGTTTCAGCGGGCCAAAGGCTATGACTCCAGTGCCATTGCTACACAGGCACGTCGTTCCGCCTACCTTCATCCACCTAGCTAACATGTCGGTCAGCCCAGCGTTTTCGACAACCCAATGACGGCAACAGAATACCAACCAAGAGCCGACTGGTAAGTGACCTCCATCACAGATCTTCGTACTCTAGGAACGCTGAACAATCCGTAGGGAGAATTTGCACCGCTTCAACCCTCTCGCACGATGGACCTGGGGCGAAGAGTACAAGATTATCCGCAAGATCGACCTCAAGATCATGGTCTTCGCTTGTGTCATGTTCATGGCTCTCGAACTCGATCGAGCAAACATCAAACAGGCGAATACCGACGACTTTCTTGAGGATCTTGGGTTGACGACGAACGACTATAACACGGGAAACGCCGTCTTCAAGCTCTCATTCCTCTGCGCCGAGCTCCCATCTCAGCTCGTGTCGAAGTGGATCGGTCCCGATCGATGGATCCCAGCACAGATGTGCCTCTGGTCTATCGTCGCTGCATCCCAATTCTGGCTCTCTGGCCGAAGCAGCTTTCTCGCCTGTCGCTCTCTGCTGGGCATTCTGCAGGGTGGGTTTATCCCCGATGTAAGCTTATCCCTACCTACGAGGACAAGTATCGCTGCTTACACTGGCGACACAGATCATTCTTTATTTATCGTACTTCTACAAGCACCATGAACTCACCATCCGCCTGAGCTTCTTCTGGATGGCCATGAGTTTTGCCGATATCATTGCTGGATTCCTTGCTGTTGGTCTTCTGCAGCTTCGCGGGGTCGAAGGACTCGCCGGATGGCGGTGGCTCTTCCTGATTGAAGGTCTCTTCACCTTCCTCGTCGGTCTCTCGGCTTTCGGGTTGATGCCTGCAAGTCTATGCCACACGGCAAACTGGTTCCGCGGTAAGAAGGGTTGGTTTACCGCTCGAGAAGAAGAGATCATGGTGAATCGAGTGATCCGCGAAGATCCGAGTAAAAGCGGTATGCATAATCGACAGCCTGTGACACCAAGACTGATGTGGCAAAGTCTCAAAGACTTCGATCTGTGGTGAGTACTCACTGCCTCGGCTGTTGGCGTGATGGTCACACTACATACTAATGTCGATACGACAGGCCTCTGTACATCCTCGGTCTCGTATTCCAGATTCCGATGATACCACCAGAGCAATACCTACAGATTACCCTCAAGAATCTCGGCTTCGATACGGTCCAAGCCAACCTACTCTCGATACCGTACACGGCAATCCATAGTAGGTAACGGTGCTCCACCTCATACCACCCCTAACTGACCCTGCTCCCAGTCGTCCTCATGCTCGCCTTGGCCTACTCCGCTGAGGTCTTCGGCCAACTGACCTGGCATGCCCTGGCCGGCCAAATCTGGGCCATACCCTTCCTGATCTACTTGAACGTGGTGGACATCTCCCACGTCGGTCGCTGGGTCTTGTGGGGTGTTATCACAGTCCTCATCGGCTACCCGAACGCTCATCCCATACAAGTCGCCTGGAACTCGCGCAACTCAAACGCCGTTCGCTCGCGGACAGTCTCTGCCGCTTGCTACAACATGTTCGTCCAAGCCGGCGGGGTCATTGCCTCGTACATCTACCAGCAGAACAGCAAGACTGTTACTAGTGCGGCGCCAGATTACACCATGGGCAACAGAGCGTTGCTTGGGATTGCTTGCGGTAATGTTGTCATTTATGTGCTGGTGAAGCTGTATTATGTTTCGAGGAACAAGAGTAGAGATCGGAAGTGGGATGCTATGACTGATCAACAGAAGACGGAGTATCTAGCGACTACTACCGATGAGGGCAACAAGCGGTTGGACTTTAGATTTGCGCATTGATGCTGGTGGACCGAATGGGCTGAAGTGTGCAGTACAGAGTACGCCATTGCCATAATTAAATCTCTGGTCTGGTTTTGTTGCTAACGTAGACCAGTAAATAGAAGTTCAGTCATCGTGCGCATTACTGCGCCTCATCAACGATCATCGCCTCTAATCCATGCCTTCTCCTCCTCCTCATTAGCTTTGAGAACAGTCATGACGACCCCATTGTGTTCCTTGGCCCTCTTCTCAAACCCTCCAGCATCACCTCCCTTGCCGTCCAGGCCGAAGACTGACCCGACCACAGCAACGAAGTTATCGTATGTCGTCTCCGGTTTCTCCCTGCAGAAGCCGCAAAGGATATTGACCACCTCGTCATGGAATCCCATTCGTGGAAAGGTCGCCACAATCTCCTGGTGCTCCTCGGCGGAGATTAGACCTCCAGGCAGCTTGTACCCAAAGAAATCGGCGCTGATACCAAGACAGACTGCCCCCACCTCCGCTTCCTTGTGGAAAGCGATGCTGGGTGTCGTGTGTAGTGCGATGGCGTCCCAGAGAAGCTGTTCATCTCTGTGCCCCCATGTCGAGTCTTTGGGTAGGTTCTCACGCAGCCAACTGCGGGCTAAGTCGGCGCCATCGACCTCAAAGCGTTTGTCCTTCGAGACCAACGACGGAGTGGTGGCCCAGCCCAGGTCATGCAGCAGGCATGTCAGGACGACGAGGTCCTGATCGGCGGTAGCAAATGCTGGGTTCTTCTTGAGGCCGATAAGGGCGAACGCAGCGCTCCGTAGACAGTGGCTGACTGTTGTTGGCGAGGTGTGCTTTTGGGTGTAGGCAAGGGCTGAGGACATGAGGGGGTTGGTAGGAAACTTGATGCCAGAGATCGGAAGTTCGTTCGGAAGATTGAGAGATGTTGAGGCAAACATGATTGTAACTGACAGTCTGTTGAGCGGCAGTATCTGATCGAATGTCTATTACCAAAGTTCACCCAGACTAAAAGCTTCCACAGCCAGCCTTTATGGAAGAGATACTGGCCTACCTGCGCCGTCTACACAACAGCAGTGAGTTTAGGGCTTTAGGGCTTCTTTTAATCGTTGCAGGCGCCGAGTGTGCCTACCCGTACCACCGTCTGAGGTTGCACATTGAGCACGTAGATGGGTGGCCATCGGATTGAGGCGGACTGTAAGGATAGTAAGCGAGACCGCTTAGTGAGCCGATGTATACGCACGGAATGATATCCGCTCTGTGTCTAATTGTTTAGTGGGTCTGGATGCGCTCAAATACTGTATTGAACATGCTTACACATCGGCCTAGTAGACCCTCCTGGTGCGTCTCAAGCATTGACCCTCAGTGGACGGCTCTGTTCGACCCGTTGCGGCACTATTCCTTATCTATTCATACACATATCTCTTGTACTCCTACAGGTGAAACATACAGTCATCTTGTCCCGAGAACTTCCTTCAACCACTCAAGAAGCGGCTCGTGGTGGCATTGGGCCCGCACCGCTACCGACCACACCAGTGGTGACTCCGCCTCTACGGCGCCTTATCATCTCCCGTGGCGATAAGAGAGCGGAACTAATCGACTGGTAGTATGCTGTGATCGTCCGAGAGGTTGCTCATTGGGTCTTGCAACAACTTCTCTGTCGGCAATTGGCAAATTCTGGTACTCTGAGGGCAGATCAGATCGGTAGTTGCCGCCTCCCTCACCAACAGCGCCGTATTGTATCTCTCGCGCTCCAACCACCTTCTCAATCTCTCTTCCATTGCTATTGGCGAGCACCGAGGTGAGTATCGGAGCATCGAAGGCCTAGAGTGTGAGCGTTAGTCATCTCTCTTCATCCACCGAATGTCCAACATACCTTGGCAATCTCCAGTGGACTCAACGTGGCTGAACGACCAAGGTCCCACCATCCATAGAACGTCACCAATATCGCAAGAATCGCGAGCAGCTGCACGGCAGTTGCCCCAGCATAGTAGCCCATATTCGACTGGAAGACTTCGACTGGACTGACTATGCTCCCCAAAACAGTATTGTGCGAGGTCAGTCCCTGGTCAAGGAGCGGTCGCAGTGACTTTTCGTCGTATTGCTGAGCCACGTATATGGAGGTACGGAACATCAATTCGTTCTGGGAAGATATCAGCCAATGACACGGTCAAGTCTAGCCCAGGCTTACTCGGTCCAAAGACAAGTGGCAGGAAGACGAACCAGCTTCGCCATGACATTATCGCGAGGGTCTCGCCATGCGGGCGCACAATCAGGGTGTGGTCCCCACATTTGTGCATAGTTTGTGATATGCTGGAAAACATACTGGTTGGGCGCGGGCGATAGACCAGGCGCCATGCCTCCACGTGCTGGATAGGTCGCTAGCCCGACTTGCGCGTTGAAGGCAATGTTGGCGCTGTTTGTGATGCCGCTCAAGGTCGAGTTGATCGAATCAGCGTTCATGGTGCTATTGAGCCCAAGTCCAACGATGGTCTCGTTCGTGAGAGCGGTGTTGTTAGCTCTAGCCACAATCCTCGGATAGCTGGGCGACTCCGTGAATGTGATGATGCCATCCGTCACTTCCACTTCATATTCGCCAATGGCCGAGACCAAGTAACACTCCGTAGTCTTCACATGACCAGTGCAAGTCTTCGCGACTTCGCTGTCGCTAATGACCGTCTCGTATTTGATGACTTCGGATGATCCATTGAAGGCCATGAACGACTGACTGAAAACCATCTGTTCTTGATTTGGTCTGGAACATTCGCGCAGCCGTCAGTCTTTGGCCTGCATAATCGTCAACCCAGAAGGGGTATAAAGACTCACAATAAACACCCTGCTTTGAAGCTTTTCAATTGGGCGGGCGACATTAGTTCCGTGAAGTTCTTGGGCTTCAAGACCAACGTGCAATTGTCCACAGCTAGCGCCGGAGCATGAACGACTGCTCTGCAAGTTGCATGCGGAGGGCACCCAGTGATCGCGCTGTGCATTGGGCTACCCGCGCCGAACTCGTAGTACACGGGTAAGAATCGAGGTTGGAAGTCTTGTATCTCTATGAGCGGCAGCAGATCGTACCCAACTGTCCCGGTCCAGTATGACGGGATCTCAGGCGCAAGTACAACGCTCAAGTTGTATGCATGGCCGAGGGTGCTCATATGTACGGTGGAAGCACGTTGGAGAAGCGGGCCATCCATCACGACGATAGTGGCAGCGATACAGGCGAATGCGAGTAGGTTGAAGTTGCGACCTGCTGTTAGTGCCTTGTATGTGTACAGACCGAAGCCCTGTTACCTGTTAGTACTTGTGAGGTTGTGACTCAGCTTGGTCAAGCCATGAACATACCCAGTCTCGATGAAGCTGTCCGAGTGTGGTTCCCTGCACAGCCTTCAGCCAAAAAGTCACCACCGTACCTTGTATGGTTGCAAACGCCAACGCTTTATTTGACAAGGCTGTGAGAACAGCAAGGTACACAGACGGCTGGTATTTCCAGTTGGAAACGAGGTCGCCATGTGAGCCTGTCAGGATACCGAAAGTTGCGAACATCTGGAGAAAGACGAACAGCAATGCTGCAAGGCCGACAAGGGGTCCGATTTGGAAGATAGAAGGCCTCCATGGCTGACCCCGAGGTTGCTTGAGCTGTTCGTAAGAGTTGTTGTTGGAAGAAAGGGCGTCCACACGCACGCACGGCTTGGAGTTCCACTTGAGGTCTTCGGTCGTCGGGGTGAGCGAAGATGATGCCCAAGTAAGCGGGCTAGTGTTACGAAGGCCACTGTCTGGAGAAGGGGTGCTCGGATCTTGCCTTCGACTGGTGTCTTCCAATGTTGTGATCTTGAGAAAATTGGTGTTGTTACGATCAGCCTCGGCCATGACTTTTGTGTACCCCAAGGTGAAGCAGAGATATCGAGAACAGAATGGAACAGCAAAGGAGCCAACCTGTGATTATATAATGAGAACATATGCAGGTACATGCGACCAATCCGGCTGTTTTGACAGCCCAATACGCGACGAGGAGTCTCTGCAGGGCTGCAGGGCCAAGTACCGGTGGTGCCCAGGGCCATCTGATACATTTGCAGACCTAAAGACTGCTGCCCCGATCAGACAAGAGGCGCACAGTCCGTTCTGGGCCTTTTCACCTGCAGCAAAGAATGTTTAGCATATTGGGCGCACATCGGGAATCTTCGACCAATTGGATAAGACATGACGACTGCTGCTGCGTCGTAGCGGTGTGAACTGCTCGATGTGGCGTGGGCCGGAGTTGTATGAATTGAATCCTTCTTCGGGAGAAGAGTGTGCGGAGTGGGAGAAGGGGGCACCAGAACATGATTAAGCGCCAAGGCAAGCTGCAAATAGTCGGCTTTATTTCCCGCAGTTCCCGCCTGGTGATGAATCAGCACGAATCTAATGCAACGGTCAGCAGGGCGTGCACTATCGACTGGGCGTCTGTCGGGATCGAGCTCGAGGTTTTCATCACCATCACCATGAGCAGTGCAGGTTGGGAGGGGCCGGCCATGCATGCCACCATATACGTTCTTAGCCAAAGTAGTATACACCTCGGGTACAGCTTTCAGCCCTTCTTGACCGTATCTGCAGCCTTCCCAGGACACGACAAACCCTCCCTTTTCGGGCTAGCTGCACGTCGCTACGGTTATGCTTCACCGCTGCACTTCCCGATAGCCAGATCTCCCATATCGTACCATCGGTAAGCGACCGCCTCGTGAGTCGTAGCGCCTTGAAGTGAAAATATGCGATGCCACAGCCGCGTTGAAAATGTACCAGGCCCCGTGAAATCGTGTATTGCATCTGAATATACGTTAGCACCTGTTGACAGATAAGGTTGGGCGATACTTACAGCAACCGTTGCGCCCCCTCCCGAGTATAGTGTGAATACGAAACCGGTGTCACCGCTAAGGTGTTGCATCAGTACAACGTTGCTTTCCATGAGATGCGCTGCGGTTGACTGACCCTCTGCTATCCATGAACCTAGCTCACATCGCCACCACCACATTTGTCGTGGCACAGCTTAGTTCCTTGCGAGCTCTCTATTGACGGTCCAAAATATGCGAAGGGCGCACATTTTCTACGGAAACGGGTGGCCTGATTAGTCTATGTCTCAATCTGGGGAGGAATCTCGCTGTTGAACTTACCCGCACTGATCATAAGTTCCCTAGAACAAACATCAAGGTCAGCAAGTGTCTCAGCCTTTCGAGGAGTCTAAACAGTCTGGAAAAGCCTACCGTGCAGCAATTAAAGATGAAGACGCTGGGCACATCGTCGTCGGTACATCCAGGCAGAAAGTACCCGTTGGACTCGAGATCCGAATCCTCCCAAGCTGGAATGGAAAAATCAGTATATGTCGCAGAAAGCGAGCACGTTGGTGTTACTTACCCCATGTGCACACCTTATTGTTGGCAATACAGCTGAAGCTGCTGTAGTCATCCTGGTCGAGGGTAGCGGCGCCTCCGCCGTTCTGGCCAGAGAGCTGACTGCAAGTCAACGAGCCGGTGAAGAATAGGCTCGCGCTGGCAAGGGGAGAATCGCCCCCGAAGCACAACTCCATGAGGTCCGAAACATCCGCCTGCCACTTCTGCTGGTTGACCAGGCTGTAGGTATCGGCGCCATCGTAGTACCACGGTCCACAGATCCCAACGGAGTCGTAACCACCGTCACATTCTGTTGTTAAGTTAGTGTCTCTCCCTTCAGCGTTTAGCTCCGCGGCCACTCACCGCTGTCCCACTGTAGATCTCCGTTCGCCTGAGCCTCTGCGATACTTTGACCGGCAGTCCTGGTGATGACGTAACCAACAGTGGAGGCTGTGACGGAGACCAAAGCTGTACCGATGACGGTGTAGATTGAGTCAGTGATTCCGGAAAGATCAGCGACTCCTGACGTGAAAGACCCTGCCGATGCAAAGGTCACAAATGTGGGCTCGTCCTGCAGGAGAAGTCAGTATGGCTAGCGAAGATCCCCAGCTACGTTGCTGCACAGACTGTGACTTACATTTTCAACAAGTTGGATTGCATCACCAATGCCATCTCCCCAGTTCTTGATAAAGGTCGAGATTTGAGCTTCAATGTCAGACCATTGCGTTACAGTGCCCTCGACCTGCGCCGTGTGATCAGCTTGTGTGTGGCACCTCTAGTGAACTTCATCGAGGGTTACTTACCTCTCCTTGCGGATAGACCTTAGGTACAAGACTTGCAGTCTGCGGGATCGTTCTGACAATGGCCTTCAAGGCCTCTGAGCCCTCCGCCCACAGGCTGGTGGCGAAAGTTATGGCGTCGAGAATGTACACCCTGTGAGAATACCGTTTAGCACAACCCACCTTTGATTGATAAAAGGATGACAAACCAAGTCGGAGTCGATGGCACCTGCAGACAGAGGGTAGAGAGGTTAGCGAATGTTTAAGACAAGGTAGGGCTTCAAATACTTGCCTCTGGTGGATTGACGGCGGTTTCTACCTTGCCAGTAATACCTTCACTGAGTTGAACAGATCATAGTCAGCGTGTGTTACAAACCTTGGGTCGAGCGAATTTGGCCTCGGAGCACAACATCGTGCTTGATTGTGTAGTGGAGAAGATTTCGGCCCTCGTCTCTACTTACACTTCCGAGCCAGCGGCAACGATTGCGCTGTTCAACTCGTGAAACCTACAAACAGAAGGGCAAAAGGATTAGCAAATCTCTTAGACAAGACATTGTCTCGCCCATCAATATCGTACCACTGATTGACGTTGAAGATGGCCCTGTGAGCCGATGTGTTAGCCACGCCTCGGTTCGGAAAGTGTCAAGACGAACCAAGTCACCCAAAACTGCTGGACCGCCTCATCGCCAGAGAACCAACCCCAGCTTGGCTCTTTGCAAGCAGCGCCAGTGCCGAGAACATCACACTGCACTGGAAATTCAGCTGGCAGAACGATCTTGTACCAGCAATTCGCGAAACTTGTCTCCGGATCACCGTCCTCGCGCGGATGAACAACGGTACCAGCGCAGCTGCCCTGGTTTGTCTCCCACCAAGAGTTGACGTAGTCTGTGAGGCCAAGGTCGTTCCAGCATGAAGCTGTGTCGTCACTGGCTTGCACGCCACTTGCGCATGCGTCAGGCACTGTGCCAGTCGGCGAGGTAGTTGGTGTATCAGTCGGGGAGGCAGTCGCAGAGGCTGTGGCGCTTGAACATGTAGGTGTTGTATAGGCAAGCTCAGTCCCGGGGTCTGTCGTATAAGGACACGGATTGTCGCCAGAAGCAACAGAGAAGTCGCCATTACTGCAGACACAATAGTCGATTCCAGTCCCACAGAAGTGAGGATCCGCAAAGTTGGTGCAGTAGGCTGGGCCAGAGGTCACTCCAGCAGCTGCACTACTTGTGATCGTGGGAGATTGGCAAGCCGCCGGAGTGCTGGAGGCGCCGATAAGGGCGGAGCAGAGAACTGGGAGAGCACCGGACGCAGACGGTTGAGCGGACGCAGACGGTTGAGCGGACGCAGACGATTGAGCGGACGCAGACGGTTGAGCGAAAGCAAGGGCCGAGACATCGGTGACCAAGGCGAGAACAGCGCTCAGCGCTGCAAGGGAGTGGTGCTGCATCGTTTCTGGTGTGAGCTTGCTGAGAGCTCACGCTAGAACTGCGGAGATCGATGAAGATGCTGATAAGTAGCAAACAATGCTGTGTTGATGGCGAGTATTCTGCCGTGGGACATCGATGTCTTGTTGTACACGCGCGCATCCAGCATCGCGCTCATACCGGTCGTCATGGTGCACGCAGCATCTGGTACCGGTCTCCACATGTTGGAGTCATCCTCAATTCAGGTGTGAAGTCAACCACACTGTTCGTTTTGGCCCGGTATAGCCAGTAGCATCGAGACATCAGAACACGATGTGTTGAAGTCGTTGTGCTGGGTCTGAGCGCCAAGAGAGAGCAACCAGTAAAGTCCTTCTGTACTCCCACGACGTTGACAGCTCCTATTCTAGTACAGTGGTTAGAAGTAATAGAGAAGGATCACAGCTGATACAAGGAGATGAAAAGGATGTACCAACCAGCACGAGATGGGCGAAGTGTTGTTGGAAAGGAAAGCTAACAAGCACCTGCCAAGATCACAAGAAATGAAAAGCATGCCGCGCAAGGGTAAAGACAAGCTTAAACCGATCGACAGCGTGGGGTACACGAGGCTTAGCTGCGCCGCCGCCTGCGTGGCATATTATCAATTGGACGTTTGGCAGTAGGATAGTCTGCTTTCGCCGGAGAAGTCAATCAATGCGACCTGTCCACTGCATCAGTCATGATCATCAGATGTGTGTTGAACGGCAGTCGGGAGCTCTGCATACCCAGAGATACCAGCTAGAGTCCAAAAAGCCCTTCGACTGTCATCTATCTCCGCGTCGGGTGTCTTCGGTTTCTGAATTTAGACATTTCGGATCCCGGATCGCGTTTCAGAGGATGATTAAGACCGGCAAATTGCAAAAGTTTAGCGTTGCGCCCAGCGCGATCCTTTCGATCCTTTCCATGGTTTATTTAGACAGCCGATCTCAATGAATCCCCAAGTCACCGGCGATGAGCCGAACAGACAACGTGGGTTTGTCCACAAGCCGAGTTCGCGCCACTTATAGCATCTTGACCGTTTCGTTCCAAGCGGTAAGAAGGCGACCAGCGATCTCTAGCCAGCTGATGACTTTGAGCTAGCAACGTTGTAGCACGTCTGTGGCAACATCCCTTAGTACGTGCGAGGCGAACGCGATTGCGAAATCCCAAGCTTTGGGAGGCTATTGAGGGTAGACTGTTTGTGATCTCGTATCATCCTTCACAAACACGTTGTTGGTGCAGTGGTAATCGTAGGAAGGTCATGTTGAAACCTGATGAGGTCGCCGATCTTGCCTATCGAATTAAAATGAGGTCAACGAAGGATGAGCGTCTCGTCTGGAGTATCGGACTGCTGTTGTACTTCCCTGGCGACAGGGCATGGTACGAGCGAATCCACAGCTATGGCAGTGACCTGTCCAACAGCTCCTCGCAGGAGCGTCCGTGCTGGGGAATCAAGATACATCATCGCCAAAGCATGAACGTACCGTAGTATGCATCGACTGGACGTGAGTAGAGCTGAATGCGCAGGTAGTGCCAGCCGCGCTCGAAGATTCGAAGCAATCAAGAAACTGCAGCTCATCGACACATCACCGCAGAGCATACCATCATGCACTGCATGGCGGTTTGCCTCCTTTCGGTCGTCGCCAGTGACTGTTCCTGCGACCTTCGTACACCGAGATCGGCCTCAGAACCTACCGACCATGTTCCGAAGATCTCGTACCATCGCACCTCCTAAGCAAGTGCACAAGCTTTCACATAAAGAGAGAGATCTGTGACAAGAGCATGGTTGGAGGGACAACCGCAAACGAGTAGAGAACGATGGCCATCTTATAGCCCGAATGGGCTGAAGGTGGGGAGCATGTCGAATTGTTTCCCTGCGCTTCAAGCTGTCCATTGATGAAGCCGTTGTTCTACACCGAGTTGGTTGTACAGCCTCAGCAGCGCGGGTTTTATCATTGCAGCCTTCCGGTCTAGACGACTGCACCAGCAGCTGCGACAGACGGAGGCTTGTGTATGGGCGAACGAGGAGTTCTCCAGCTCGTACGTTCGCAGGTATGCCAGACGTGATATTCAGCGCCCCGTCACCACCATGATGTATTCGAAGGTGGCGTCGAGCTGCGTAATCGACAGGCGATCGAGACATCTTTATTTTGGCATGCTAAAATGTGCGTGGTTCCGCTCGAGTCCACGTGCCACGGCGGCGAAAGGCTACATCGTCCGTCGCACAGTAGTCATCCATCTCTTCAGCATGCGATCGCGTCTCTCCGTCATGTTGGCGGCTGTGATTGGTATGTCCACTCAGGTTCGAGAAGAGATCTTGAAGACAGACTTCTGAGCCTCACGTGACCTCACGCTACTTTTATCAGATAATCTAATCTTGAGAACCTCACTTCACTTAAGCTACTCGATCTTCCATATCTCGACATTGCCGCTCAACATTCATCAATCCCAGGGCTCCGTTAACCTTGCTCTTACCATCGCTCCATGCGCGCTGCGGCTTCTGCAGAGCGTGCGGAGACTTCGCCGGACTGCTCTACTAGGTTACAGGAGCATGACACGACAGGGCGACACAATACCGTGACCGATGGCGGAGTGCGCCTATAGTCGCAGACATGGCTGCCTGTTCATCCAACAAACTCGAACGACTCGAATGCTCGCTATCGGCAGATAGTATGCCGTCTTCGGACACGTCCTGACTCCACCGCGTCTTGGCCGAAGTGGACGGACGCAAAGCCAAGTAGATCCTGCTCGCACCTCATTTCACCGACCTTTCGTCTTGTCTTCTCTCTATCTTCGCTATCTTGCATAGCTAAACACCATGACAGGTAGTGACAGCAGCCCGGATTCTCAAAGACCTTTTAAGGTGCTTGTTTGCGGTGGCAGCTATGCTGGTCTCACCGCCGGTCTGGACATTGTCAAGCTAGGCGAAGGCAAATCTCCCACGGACTACCTGGTACAACCATCGAAATTTCCAGTGTCAGTGGAAGCCACAGTAGTAGACGAGCGAGATGGACTGTGTGAGCTACCTTGTCTTACCTGAGTCCGAAGAGCTTGCATCACTAACATATACCAGTCCATATGATAGGTGCGCCGCTCGCACTTATTGAACAAGAGTACGCAGCTCGAGTATGGACGCGATTCTCCGATATCAAAGCTGGTTAGCACCCAAAGCTTCACTTCCTCCATGGTTCGGTGAGGTCCATTGACTCCGGAAAAACGATACCATCTATATCTCTCCATGCGGGTGGACACGAGCACATGGAATCGTACGACTACCTGATCTGTGCGACTGGATACCGACGAATATGGCCAACGGTACCGCAATCTCTCGACCGCAAGTCCTACCTTGCGGAAGCTCAAGGTCACATTGACCATGTCAAAGCCGCAGAGCATGGCGTCATCGTGATTGGTGGTGGTGAGTGGCCGCTAAACTTCAAGCCGCCGACCTCTGCTGACAACTTTATCAGGTGCGGTGGGTGTTGAGATGGCAGCTGAGAGCAATATGGTCTATCCGGACATCGGAGTGACCCTAATTCACTCGAGAGACCACTTGTTCTCTGCGGAGCCGTTGCCAACTGAGTTTGCTGACGAGACACTCAAGCTGCTTAGCAAGAGTGGTGTCAAAGTGATACTCGGGAAGAGAGTCATGAAAGTCACCGACGACGACAAAGCCGGCTCGACGAGCAAGGTTTTAAAGCTGTCCGACGGCACAACGATGCATGCCAGTCACGTTATCAGTGCCATCTCGAGGCCCACAGCAACAAGCACATACCTTCCGGATACTGCACTTGATGGCGAAGGCCTGGTCAAAGTCAATGACAGCCTGCATCTCACCATGAACTCTGACACGTCCGAAACCCACTTCGCCATTGGTGACATTGCCGCCTGGCCACCAACGGGCACGCCAACGATCAAGCGGTGTGGAGGTGCCATGTACATGGGCCACGTGGCTGCTCTCAACATATATCGGCACATGTTGCATCGACTTGAGTTAGCAGGTCCGCCGGAGTATACCACGATACCAGTGTTCCCGCCTGCGATTGCGATAGCATTAGGCAACACGGCAATTGGGTACTGGGAAGGGGCAGGTGTGACCGAGGGCGACGAGCTGCGCGATCGAATGTTTGGCGATGACCTTGGCCTGGACATCTGTTGGCAGGGCATGGGTCTCGGAAGCGTCAAGGCTGATGTATCTGCTGTGGCATGAATGGAGTCGTGTTCAGCGGATTACGACTCGCAGTGATCCTTCAGCATGCAACGGAACGCACTTCAGATATCAGAGAGGCGTTACTTCGCGCCCTTGGCAATAAAGCTGACCATGAAGTAGATACACTCTTGCGTTGTTAATTCCACTATTGTTGAACTAACGTTTCGCTTATGTTTCCGTAATGTACGGTGTTCAGACTCCGAGCGCAACCCATCACTTTCGAGAATGCATTCACATCCTAGAGATGGTCAGCAGTTGCGCTCGGAAATACCATCCGCAACCACTCACTTCGCCTTGAACGTCCCAGCCTTCTTGGCCGCTGCAGTGGCGATCATGTCCATCAACGCCGGGCTCAAGCAGTCGTAAGTTGTCAGCCCTGCGCCTTGCAGCTTCGACCTAACCTCGTCCATCCTATCATAGAATGTCAGCTCGCTGCGATCACGACGACGCATGGGCACTCATACTTCTCCGGGTCAACGCCAGTCTCGATGATGCTGCTCACGAAAGCAGCAAACTGCGGCTCCTGCCAGCCGTTTTCCTCGCTGAGCTCAGCATGCACAAAGTCGAGTCCCTTGAATGGATGGTCCTGCTCGATGCGGCCGTACATGTGAACGCCACAATCCTTGCAAGCATTTCGCAAAATGACGGCGTTCTTGTCAACGACCTCCAGCTTGTCCTTGTTGGCGGTGGCGTTGACTTTGTCCGTAGCTACCACGCCCACAACGCTGAAGAGTGCGTTCTCAGGCTTCCAGCACTTCGAGCATCCGCAGGCGTGGTTGAATGCAACATTATCGCCCAGAGTCACCTCGACACGCTTCGAGCCCGAGCATTTGCAATACAGCTTGCCTCCAGACTTGTTGGAGTCGCCTTTGCTCAGGCCATTGTCGATCAGAGGATGGAGTTTGAGGCTCATGATGGTGGCTGTGTGGTGGTCGATTTGGTGCTGTAAGGTTGATGTTTCGCAGGAAATCTCAATAATGTTTGAAGAGCAGGTTCAGCTTTTATGAAGGTTCTTCCAATGCTGAGAGATAAGTGGGGATTGCGTGCGTCCGCGAACAGTGATCGTCGTTAAGGTGGATGGATGGAGCAACATCCATACCTCCATCCAGTGAGCAAAGCGGGGAAGGAGCTGCTCCATCGGGAGCAAGAACACGCTCCGAAAGCGGCAAAAAGTCGCATCACAACGTTATGCTTCGAGAATATACTCCATAATGCGAAGATTCGTGATGGTGTCTTCCAGCAATGAGAAGTTCGGCTCTCCAATACTGGCAGGGCGGCCAGCTGATCGCCCGGAAGCACTCGTAAGCATTCTTGGAGTAGATTCCGGCCGGCCAGAAATCGCTCATCACAGTACAGCTCGAGTCCTTTTAGCGAGCTTTCCGAACAAATGTAAGAATGCTGTCGGTTCTTGAGCACCTTCGACGGTGAACTCGTCATTGATGGTGAAGTGAGGCACACCATTGATGCCATCTTGTCGTTGAGCGGCAGCTGTCTTGTGCACGACATCCACGAAATCGTCACTGGCTAGGAATGCTTTGAAATCTTGCTCAACACCGCTCAGTCCAGCACGAACGGCAGCTTTGCTGAGGACGGTAGGGTCTGTGATATCTTGTTCTCTTTCGAAGAAGTCTGCGAAGATCTCTTCCGCCAGCCGGGTTTGTAGGACCTTCTGGCCAGGCACAGACTGGGCAGAAGATGGCTCAGAGTTCGCAGCCTGCCTACATGCAAGTTCAAGAAGTCGATGGCTGTCGATGGTATTGCCAGTCCGGCCTCCAAAGCTGAAATTGATGCCTGCGGCCGTGCCAGCGGATCTTAGACGATCGAAGACTGCTCGAGCTCCATCACTCCCGAGCTTGGTCTCGTAGCTGGTACGCTTATCCACCGTCTGGCCTTGCAAGGTGTTCGGGTTCAGCTGAAATGGATGCCATGTCAATGAGAAGGTGTCGTTGGGATGATTGGCCGTACGATGGTCGATGGCAGCTTGGAGGTTCCGCAAGCCAATGTAGCACCACGGACAGACGGTGTCGGAGACGATGGAGATACTGAAGTGTGTCATGATATAGAAGCGAGATGAATAACGGTAAAGTTGACGTCCTGCCATCAAGGTGTCGAGATTAAAAATCTGCTGACTTTCTTTTGCCTCGGCTGGCGAGGTTATGACAAACATCTGTTGTCTATAATGATCAGTCGTGGCGAGCGTGAAGACAACGTATAAGAGCCCCGACGAAAAGATCTGTTCATCAATTCTGCGTTGTAACCACGTGTTGCTAGCTTTCGCTTTTCGCGCGTCGCACATGGTACTAAACCCTGAAGTTCAATCCACTCATGGCCCATTTCCACTTGCACGACTGATTCAAGCACTCGACCTCCTCTTCAACATATGCGACCTTATTGGAAGACATGTGTCTCTCGTGTCATGGCAGTGCTTTGTCCAGTAGACACGGTGTGGTGTTCAAGAGCCTTGACATCTTGTTTCGAAAGCAGAACAGCTCGTCCTGGTGCGATGTCTCGTTTGACCACCAGGCACGGCAGAGACTGGACCAAACGAAAGCTTTCGCCCAAACATACCTTCGATGGCCATTTGGCAATGGCAGGTGTCGGTCTATCTTGACCACAACGAATCAGGACAATTGCGCGCCGTGTGGTGGTTGCTTCCAATCTAGCTCGTTCCTGAGGAATGCTTTTACAGCCAGCTACGGTTTGTAAGCTCATGAGTGACCTCTCAGCGGACCCACAGTACTCACCAAGATCTGGCTTGTAGTTACGTTCCAGTTCGGTCGACTGGGCTTGCCGTCTTTGTCCTCCGGGGCATCGACGATTTCCACAGGCTTATTCTGCTTGTTGAGATAGGCGCCGAGATGGATGATTCGGCCTTTGCCAGCTGGCGCAATGCCTAAGCCGTTGGCTTGGATAAGTGCTTTCCTCAGCAGCAACAGAGTTTCGTACTCTCTACCGGTGAAAACAAGAATGAAGTCGTACGTCTTGAACATGTTCTTGGTGATGCCACGAGATCGCGACTGCGATCGCCTGTTAAATTCGCCTTAGCTAGGGTTTCATTTCTACTCACCTTGGTCATTAATTCTTCGATATCGTGCTTGAAAGAGTAATCAAAATACTTGTTGTCGAAGAGTGACGCCATTGCCATATCACTCGGCGTGCGACTGCCACCATCAACAATGATCGGCTTCGGAAGGCCTCGCAGCACATCGCCGCAGTCGCCTCTGTCCCGGAGGCGGGTGCCAGCCGAGTGCGCAAGTCTCACCCTCCAGTCCCCCCCTGTACGAATGGTCCAGCTCCAAACCAGCTTGATATAGCCTTCGGCAACCTTACTCCTGCCGCGGTTATGAGGATCAACGAAGATGACACCATAGTCGCTTCGTGTCGGAGCTGATGGAGGTACTGGCTGTAACGGAGGATGAGGCTGGAGCGCGAAGAGTCCCATAAGCTGCAAGATGTCTCTAAGATCTTGCTTCCGCTGGTCCATACTGCTGGTCAACTCCTCCAGCCTCTTCGGATTCCTGCCGATGGAGAAGGCAAGCCTCTCCATCTTGCTGGCGGCCTCCCATATGGTCAGGATCTCATAGACTCCATTTGCGTCCGTTCGGATGTCAGAGATGATACTGCGAAGGCGTTGTGTCTGTTGCGGCCTCAAGTTCGCAAGACAGTGCCGTTGCTTGTCGTTGATGAGCACCAGGAGTTCAGATAGGTAGAACTCCAGGTCTTCGATACGTCGTCCGACTGCGGCTATCTCGTCTGGGTACCCGCTCATTTTCTTGTAAAGTAAGACGGCTTGGCGTACGATCTGTAGCGCTTCCAGAGGTGAGATGGGGGATGCCATGGCGCTCTTCGATCAAACGAGGTGTTCGTCAATGCCGAGCCGATGTCTGAGGTGAAGTCCCGTGCTATGATTCATTAATTTTACTACGTCCCGGTCATCACATAGTGTTGATGCTGAAGACCAACATATCCATCGAGTCATCGGAGCTGGAGCAGCTGAGAGCGTAGGGCTGATTAGAGCTAGCCCAAGATGGAAGGAGCACGCCACCAAGCTTTTGATCACAATCTCTTGTTCATCTCGCGACTCAAACGAGAGATGTGTTCTTGACATCATGATTGATCTGCACGATATTAGAATTGATGATGGCGAATAGAAAGGATACTTGGATGACAGGTGCACTATGCGAGCCCTAACGGAGATCACTCGGCCCGTCACGTGTGTGACCGTGACCGCCCAACGGCTACTATTCTCGACTGCTTGGCAAAGCGGTGCCATATCAAATTCCCATCCGACCCATCACAATCTGGCCTTGTTCATCGTCGGCTTCAGAATCGCACCGATACATACTGTGTTCAACATGCAGAGCTCCCAGAAGACCTCGCTTTGGCTATGGTTGTACCTCGAGGTACGTGTAGGTGTGCTTGGGGCGCCTTTCTCACAACTGTTCAAAATGTCGCGATCACTGCTCAATATCGCTGTCTGGACTGACAATTGACATGGGGGCCTTGAACGTATTGACCAGGCCCCTGGCTCGTCTACCTGGTGGTGCCGTTGTAGATGCGGTGCCTAGCCGGAACAGGTGGCCATCTCACACTTTATACGTGTGAGTAATCCACCTAGCGGTCGGTGATACGTATTGCTGTCGCGGATTCTCTGCCGCCGAGATGCTCCTCAGATCTATCGACAGTCGTGCAATATCATTTTTTGTCGGCCCTACGAATGGAACGTCAACACCACAAACCAGATTGGCAAGCACCTGCGCTGCTCAGCTTCTGCCTAAGCACTTGCAAAGCACGTACAATCGGCCGCCATGCCTTCTACAACAACTTGGACGGCTCATCGGTCTCCTCGGGCTCGTACCAATTTGCCGGCTGGCCAGTGTCTCAGCAGCAGGTCGACATCACCATCGGTACTGCTTTCGCTTTCTTGGCGAACTCGTGCTTGACCACAGCAATTGGGACTGCCTATGTGCAGATATGTCAGCGGGATGTACGTGGGCGAGCGGTCGACTTGAGCACTCTGGACGCTCTATTTGCCGGACAGAGCGGTGCTTGGACATTCTTGACCCGCTGGTATCTTTTCAGATATTCAATGCTAGCCTTGCTGACATTGATCATACTGTAGGTATAATCAACGCTGCTGCTAGTGTAAGATAGCTGACCGGCAGTAGAGTTCTTCCCATTGCTTCAATCATCACTCCCGCTACACTATCCGTAGCTGTCATGCCGGTAGCACCGAGCCCGACCAGACAATTGCGCAATTTCCGACCAGCGTTCGACAGCTTAGCGTTCTTTACGAGCGGACCTGGTGGGTACAACAGCCTAGGCAACTACTACAACTACGCTGGCCAGCAGGCGGCGGTTCGGACGATCGAATGCCACCGTTCCTGCAGGACGTGACATCCTCACCTGGGACTTGCCGGCCCAGAACACCACTTGGAAGATGTCTTTCGATGGTCCCAGCTTGATGTGTCGCTACCTGAATGCTGCCGAGAGGAACGATTTGTTCGTGTGAATATGAGGGAGGTAGCCTCTGCATCTTACACCAACGATGGCATAGGGGTCTTGTTCAACTATGTTGCTGCCGTTCCCAGGGATTCCGCTCCCCGTGATACATCTTCCAGCGAGCAGCTAGCCTTTCGCCGACCCGAACGGTGATCCTTTCTTCTCATCACCAAACATAGGTCCGATGCCACGCACACTTGCCGGAGTACAGTATGTGCACTGAGTTTTGGGACAATGCTTCCACCAGGCGTCCTGCTCTCTGACCTAACGCTAGTTGATGCTGTGCAAGGATTATTTGCGAATGTTACAGTCAGCATGTGGTCCTCGCCCAAGCTTCGATCGGTCCAGATACAACGGTCGCTCGCAGGGCTTGGCTGACTTTGATCAGATACACTAAAGGTTCACGCTTCGAAGCGCCTCCCATCACCGTGACCATTAATGTCTGGCGCAACAGCTACGTCTACGTCTACGCCTCAAAGATTGAAAGCTATGGCTTGCCTACGGCATCTCGACCGCCCTCGCCTCACTGGCGTCTGCGATCGGACTGTTCGCAATCTTGTCGACAGGTCTATCAATCGAGACGGAGTTCTCAAGCATTATCCCGCGCTACTCGTCAGACTACCTTCAGCACAGATTTACAATCTGCGGATATTCAGGGAGAGGAGCCACTGCCTGGGCATTTGGCATCAGCTACCCTGATCGTCGGAAGCACGAATGAAGCGATGGACGAACGAATCGATGGTATGAGATATGTACAAGTCTCGCAGCAAGAAGACAAAGCGACAACGGTATCTCGGACTCATGAACGATAATAACAAAACGCCCCCGTACGGTACACGCGCTCCTTGACGCCAGTAGCACAATCCGTATGACCCTCATCCTCACCTAAGCTGCCCAACCCTTCTATTCGGCGGTCCGAACCGGGCTTCCATGCGGGCGTCCCTTAGTCTCTCAACATTCTCAGCGCACTCCTCCTGCCACTCCCTCAAGTCCTCCGCGTCCTGCTGAAGATCTCCCATCAAACCCTCCGGATCGTAGTAAATCTCAAAGTCACCCCCAGGATTCGTCGTCCTCGGGCGCTCCCGTCTTAACCTCGACTCCACCGCCGCCAACACCGGAGCCAGCTGACGCTCGGTGCCGTACAAGACCTCGGCGTTCCCATCTCTGCGGCGACGAGGCCGTCTTGTCAGTGCTGGTGCTGGGCTAGTGGGGTGAACGGGGCAGATGGCGGAGGAGATGATTGCTTGGTGCCGACGGCTCCGCTGGGTGCGTTGGATTAAGCGGTCACCGTGCACGTGGTCGGAGGGCAGGCGGAGAGGTGCGTAGTTCTCTCGTCCGGGATCGCAGATGCATGGGGGCTGTGACTGAATCCGCGAGTCCCGACGTGCGAGTATGTCCCGGGAGGTGACCATCGGGTCCGCACGGACGTTTGAGGTCGGAAAGTATGTTACTGTTGACGGGACGGTATCGGTTACTGGCGGGAAAAGATCCGTGGCCGACGGAAAGGTAGTGGGTATTGGTGGCGAGAGAGTCGTGGCCACCGGAAGGGGAGTTCTTGCTGACGGAGAGAGACCCATCACTCGTGCGCTATACCGAACATTAGTACCGAACCTGTTGGTCCGAGGGTCGGCAGCATAAGGACCCATACGCAAGTTCTCCCTCAGAAAACCCACGAGATCATCTACAGCACCACCAACGTTAGCATGAAGACTTTTTGGTTCGTGGAGACTGTACCCACTGATACACTCCGGCTCCCGAATCCAATGCCCTCCATCTGGATAAGCACGCCACCTCACCTCCGTGCCCCATCCCGTGCTCCATAGCTTGAGGTTATCGTGCACCTCCTCGCCGAACTTGGTAGCGATAGTCTGGTCATCCTGGTTGTGCCCGAAGAACATTGGAGTAGCGAGAGCGGAAGAATACCTCTCCATGTCGGCAAATCGGGCGCCCCAAGTACAGAGACCGATGAAGCCACCAAGTTTCCTGCCATATCGGAGAAGTGCGCGGAGGCCGATGGCGGCGCCTTGGCTGATACCGGCGAGGACGACGTTTTGGTGGCCAACGATGGCGGCTTCCTGCTGGATGACTGCAATCAGCTTCCAGATGGCGGGCTCGTAGTCCTGTTCGTCCTCTCGTTCGTGCGGGTCCTCGGTGGAGTGCATCTCAAACCATTGCGAGTACGCCGAACTGAAGTGTGCGGAGGGGATCAGGTCGGCCGTTGGAAATACCCACTTGACATGTGGGAAGATCTGGGGAAGGTAGCGGCTGGTTGATGCTTGACTTTCGAAGAGCTCGCTGTTGAACACCTCGGCCGTGCTTCCTCGGCCATGGAGAAAGATGATAGTGTGGCTGTCGGTCGATGTGGGGTTGTGGGTCTCCATGTTGGCGGTGATGGTCGTTGGTACTGATCGTTGGTGGTATTGAATTTTGATTGTTGGTCGTGGTGATCGTTGATAGTGGTGTTGGTTGGTGATCGAGAACCGGTATGATTTGAAAAAGTACAGGGGAAACCTTCGTCTATTAAATACTCACGAATATGTTGCTTATTCGACACATATTAGGGAGTTTTCGAACCTACATGCTAAACGTCTCCCGCTCACAACACCGATAATGTTTTGGCTGACCTTCGAATGCTTTCAATAGGCCATATCTGCTTACTCTTTGAAGCTTAATGGAAATTCTTGGCACATCGTTCTCTCCAGCAGAATTTGCTCACCAGTGGCTAAGCAGAAGCTGTATTAGCATCCACTCTGTTATCGAGATGGAGAATTTTCAAAGCTGACGGATTGAAAACAAGACAATCTCTGGCGACTTGCTCAACTTTGGCCTCGCTCGCCTACATAGCGATTGGAAGACACATACAACCGCGTATACTCGATTGTAGCTTTTGCTTACCAGTGACTGAGCAGAAGCTGTATTGGCATCGACTCCGTCATCGAGGTGGAGAACGTTTGATGAAGCCAGTTCGAAGAGGTGAAGTCGAGCGCCTGTTCTCCGGCCTTAAATCGCCGGCTGCAGGGTTTTTTCAGGCTCTGCACGTGAGCTAGCGCCGGCTGAGGCCGAGCTAATCACCGGGTTTCCATACTAACTTTTGGCGAAGAATACCAGATGATACACGAGCACCAGAAGAGATCGGAGCACCCACAAGATAGATCGGGTATCGTACATCTGGATTCTCTCTCAGCAACTACCTATAAACACGCTGCCCAGGATGTCAACAGGAACCCACAACGCACCATGCACTTACTCCACCTGCATCCACTTTTCTCTCCCCAAGCTCCAGACCTAGAAATGTATCGCTTTCGAGTAAGTGGCCATCGCCGCCTCCTTGAATGCCTCACTCAATGTCGGATGTGCGTGGCTTGTCCTGCCCACATCCTCCGTGCTCGCACCATACTCCAGCGCCAACGTGCCCTCCGCAATCATCTCTCCTGCGTTGGGGCCGACAATATGCACGCCCAAAATGCGATCCGTCTCAGCGTCCGCAAGGAACTTGACCATACCATCGGTATCGAGGTTCGTCTTCGCTCGCGAGTTGGCAGTGAACGGGAATGTGCCGACCTTGTACTTGACGCCTTGCTCCTTGAGCTCCTGCTCGTTCTGGCCGACCCACGCGACCTCAGGGTGAGTGTACATAACGGCCGGGATGGCGTTGTAGTTGACGTGCCCGTAGTTTTTGGTTAGGTACTCGACAGCGGCCACACCCTCCTCCTCGGCTTTATGGGCAAGCATGGGCCCAAAGGTGCAGTCGCCGATGACGCGGATGTGTGGGATCTTGGTGCGGTACTCGGAGTCGATGACGATGCGGCCTTTGCTGTCGGTTTCCAGGCCGATCTTGTCGAGGCCGAGGCCTTGGGTGTAGGGGCGGCGGCCGATGGCTACTAGCACGACGTCTGCTTCGAGCTGTACACCTCGTCAGTATATAACAGAAATAGAGAAAGTTTGGAGCTCACTGTCTGCGCCTTGCCACCCTTTGCAGCCTCCACCTCGAGCTTAACACCCTGGCCAGAAGGATCACCGCTCATGACTTTCGTGTTGAGCATGAACTTCATGCCCTGTTTCCCAAGTGTCTTCTGGATGTTCTTTGCTACTTCAGCATCCATGCCCGGTCCACCAATCGCGCCCAAGAACTCCACGATTGTGACTTCCGCTCCCAGCCTTGACCACACTGAGCCCATCTCAAGTCCAATGATACCACCACCAATCACCAGCATCTTCTTCGGTACCTCCTTTAGCGCGATCGCGCCGTTGGATGATACAACCTTCGTCTCATCAATTTCGAGTCCAGGGAAAGGTGTCACTTCTGAGCCAGTTGCGATCAGGATGTTCTTCCCCCGTACAGCCGTGCTGCCACCGTCATTAAGATCCACCGCCACCGTGTTCTGGTCCTCGAACCGTCCGGCGCCCTTGATGTACTCAACACCATTCTTCTTGAACAGAAACTCAATGCCCTTTGTCAGACCAGAAACAGAGGTCTCCTTAGCCTTCATCATCTGCGGGAGGTTGAGCTTGACGTCGCCAACATCGATGCCGCGGTTCTTGACGTCGTGGTTGATTTGGTGGTAGATGCGGGAGTTCTCGAGGAGGGATTTGCTGGGGATGCAGCCGACGTTGAGGCAGGTGCCGCCGAGGGAGCCGCGCTTTTCTATGCAGGTCACCTAGACATATATATCAGCTCTGCGGCCACGTGTAGATGGCGAAAGAGGTGGTGTACCTTCAGACCCTCCTGTCCGGCCTTGATCGCGGCGACATATCCGGCCACGCCGCCACCGATGATGACCAGGTCCTTCTCCTCTGTCCGTACATCAGCCATTGCTCTCTCTTGTATTAGCCCGCGTGACGTATACATACCAGCAGGTGTAGCATATCCTCTCCGCTGCCATATCCGGTCCTGAAGTAGGGATGTTGAAGGCGAGAGGCGGGAAACATGTGACGGGTGTTGTATACTCCGGAGGGCGCTGCTTCGCGCGGTGGCGCGTGGTACGACTTGTGAGAACATCGTGCTGGGCCAATGCAGGTAGAGAGAGTGTAGCGACAGGTTCTAAAGTCGAGTTGTAGGATGAGTAAAGGTAGAGAGAGGCGAAACAGCTCCTGGTGATGTCCAGCACTCTTTCCTACTTAAGCCGAGATAGCTAGAAACGTCTGCGGGCCGATTCTGGGATGAGCCGCTCGGCGCCACGTGTGGCCGACAAGGGGACATCACTCTTGCATACTCTTGCTTACACTTGCTTCTAGACGTGTACAGACGTCGGAAAGAAGTCTGCAGTCTAATGTCGAAGATATGTGGCGCTACGAAGCACGACACGTGATCGTGTCCGGCCATCTCTCTGCCCACCATGAGCGCCAATGGCAATGCGACCGGCAGCTCCAACGAGGCATCTACAGAGCCACGACCCGGACGCTTCTTCAAGCAGGGCCTCCGCCGCGCAACATGGATCTCACCCTCGACAGGAGAGCGCTCTAACCGCGTCTTTACGCTACGCGATGCTTCACATCGTGCGAACGGCAACGGCGACACTTCCGAGACGACGCCACTGTTAGGCTATGCCAGCAGCAGCAATGCTAGCAACGAACCTTCGAAGCCCGCGCAAGCGCTCATCTACATGCACAAACAATGGAGCTCAGCCTACGCGTTCCTGGACTCGACGACCGGGCGAGGCATCCTCAAATGCTCTCTCGCATACCTCTTGGGCAGCTTGGTCACCTTTATCCCTCAACTCGCAGCTGTCATCGGTAGTGGTCAGGACAGCAAGCACATGGTTGCGACAGTCACTGTCTGGTTTCATCCCGCTAGGACGATTGGGTCGATGCATCTTGCTACGCTTCTGGCTCTCCTTGGCTTTTTATACTCTGGTATTATTGGGTAAGTCACCGCGACGTAGAACCAACCCTCTTGTCTGAATATGTGAGACACGCGGGACACAGGCTGACGGGTGTTACCCCTGTGTCCCTAGGTTCACAAGCATGGCCGTGTCCATGTTCTTCGGCTCTCAAGATCTTCTTGTTGCAGGCCATGTCCTTGTGCTGATTGTTTGGATCGGTGCGGGACTAGGCTTTGTAGCGTGGACGAAACAGCACTATGGCGATCCGATTGTGAACGTTGCCTGCTCGCTTGCCTCACTGGGTTGTATTACCGTGTTGATCAAGGAAGGCTCCGTTCAAGCCGGCGAGTTCTCTGACGATCGGGTGGTGCAAGTCTTGCTGATGGTGTTGATGGGCATTATTGTCGCTACTGCAGTCAACACCTTCGTTCTTCCATACACGGCACGCGCACAGCTACGCGATGATCTGGAGAAGAATACAGACCTCCTCGGCGAAATGCTGATCTCTATTACTCGAGCGTTTCTATCAGGACGAGAAGGCGATCTGCAAGGTGGTGACTTCGAGAGTTTGCAGAAGGACCATCAAGCATCTCTACAGAAGATGGGCAAGGATGTGCTAGAGACCAGGAACGAGTTCCGCGTTTTGGGCAGAGAGAAGCTTTACGACGTTGCGGCAAAGCTGGTTCACTGCCTGGAAGGTCTGAGTCAAGATCTTGGAGGATTGAGAAGTGCAGCACTCGGACAGTTTGCGCTTCTCGAACCGGCAGCACAAGCAAGCACTGTCTCCTCACCAGGAGAGCAACGACCTGCCTGGGTCTCTCACACAGCGTCAGTGCTCGATCGTACTAACATGCCTCATATCCTGGACGTGATCAGAGAAGCGTCCGAGGAGAACGGAGACCAGGACACTCTGGAAGAGAATGCGAAGAAACTTTCTGGCACCAACGGGTCTGCTCTTTCCAATCAGGAGCGCCGTGAAAGCATCACTTCGATTGTTTCCAATTTGAAAGGTCCGGACGACATGTTCTTTACTTTCATCACTCAACTTGGTCCACCGACGAAGTCTCTTGTGTACACCTTGAAGCAAATACTAGACGAGCTACCATTCAAGGGCGCGCAGAAGCCGGTCGGCTTCTTGGGCATCTTCCACACTCGACTCGACGTCGCCATCAACGACAACTTCCACTCCAGCCTCAAGGAGGCAGTGGCGCTGTACAGAACCTCTCGACGAGATGCATTGAATACTTTATATGCCAGCCGTGCGCTCAGCGCAGCGCTCACGTCCCGAGCAGCAAAGAATGCGGGCGGTTCTGGTCCGCCTCCAGTCGCCCATAATGCTTTGGACAAGCCGTCAGAGGAGTTGCTGGCAGATATGGAAGAGGTGACGGCATGCTGCGGACAGTTCTCCTTCTCGCTTCTGGATTTCGCCGAGGACGTTCTAACATACCTCACCATCTTAGATGAGTTGAAGGATGCCATCGATTATCCGTCGCTCAGTTGGAGGTGGCTCATGTTCTGGAAGATGTCGTGGAAGAGTGAGCAACGGAAGATCGCCGCTACGGGCTCGGGTCACGAGCATGGGATCGAGACTGGCCCGAATCACGACATACCGGAGCCAATCCGCAAAGCAGATGAGTTCGTGGATTCAGACAAGATGCAGACTGAGCAGCCATGGAGGTACCGTGTCTACCACACCCTCCGCTTCTTCCGGCGTGACGACATCAAGTTCTCAATTAAGGTCGGAATTGGAGCCATCCTCTACTCCCTGCCAGCCTTCCTCCGCTCCACTCGTCCCTTCTTCGTCCACTGGCGCGGCGAATGGGGACTAGTCTCCTACATGGCCGTCTGCTGCATGACTATCGGCGCGGTCAACACGACCGGCATCAACAGATTCATCGGCACCTTCGTGGGTGCATTTCTTGCGATCATAGCTTGGGTCGTTAGCTCCTCCCATGGCGACGCGAACCCAGTAAGTACGCTGTTGAGCAGAACACACCTCTAAGACATCTGAGACATTGACTGATGGGTTCTCCTCATGAACAAAAGTACCTCCTCGCCTTCTTCGGCTGGTTAGTAGCGACCGGTTGCTTCTACCTTATCCTCGCCAAAAACCAAGGTCCCATGGGTCGATTTATCCTTCTGACATACAATCTCGGCGCCCTCTACGCGTACTCCCTCAGTATACACGACGACGACCACGACGACGACGAAGGTGGCATCGATCCCGCGATCGTAAGTACGCTGTAGAGCAGAACTGCCCCTGTAAGACCCTATCCGAGTTATCTGCTGACGGGTTCTCCTCACGAACAATAGTTCGACATAGTTCTTCACCGCCTCGCCGCCGTCATTGTAGGCACTATATGGGCTATTGTCGTGACTCGCCTCATCTGGCCCATCTCCGCCCGGCAAAAACTGAAGGACGGGATGTGCATCCTCTGGCTCCGCATGTCGCTCGTCTGGCGCAGAGACCCACTAGCGATGTTCTTACTCGGTGAGCCACGAAGCGCTTACATGGACATTCGCGAGGAATCATCACTCCACTCCTTCCTCAGTTCACTAGACGGGATCCGCAGCGCCGCGGCCTCGGAGTTCGAGCTCAGCGGGCCGTTCAAGGATGAAGCTGTGCGCCGGATCATCGAGCGCACGAGGAGGATGCTAGATGCGTTTCATGCGATGAATGTAGTCATTGCTAAGAACCCGCATTGCACGGCTGGAGAGGCGGCGGTGTTGCGGTATACGCGGGAGCAGCGGTTTGCCCTCTCTGCGCGGATCAGCCATCTGTTTAGTGTGTTGGCTAGTAGCTGGAAGTTGGAGTTCCCGCTCGGTGGGGCGCTCCCTGGGATAGAGAATAGTCGGGATAGGTTGTTGGCTCGCATCAGTCAGTTTAGGCGGGATGGTGAGGGCAAGGATCTGGCTACGGAGCAGGACTACGAGCTGTTGTATGCGTATGTGCTGGTAACGGGGCAGCTGGCGAGGGATATTGCGGCGGTGGAGGGTGAGGTGAGTACGCTGAGGAAGAGGATGCCTCTTATATCTCGCAGACTCTTGCTGACGGTTCATGCTCATGTGCACAGATTGAAGGCTTGTTCGGTCGTCTCAATGAGGAAAATCTGAAGTTGCAGTAAGGAGTAACCACTTCCACATGTGAATAATTGACAATGCGGGCCGTGCCGCTGTTGATCCGACCGCTGGAGTTTCACTAGCAGGATTTCTACATCTTTCACCATCTCAAGCAGAGTCTTGACACAAACCATAACCGCTCGAAGATGCAGAAACGGAAGAGACCCGAAGACGACGAGCCAGGCGTAATTCGCCTGAAGGTATGCATCTTTCAATCCAATGAAGATGGTGGTGAACTAACCCTCGCAGCACGTGAAACCGGATACGAACGGTCCCCACGAGGTTTCTCTTCCGAAAAAGGCCTCACTTTTGGGACTTCCGGCTGAGCTGCGCAACAGAGTGTACTGGGAAGCTCTTACTACCGACTACGACAAGATCTATGTGACCAAGTTGTACTGTAAGCAACCAGGACTGCTCTCGGTCTCTCGACAAATCCGACAGGAAGCTACACCGATCTTCGACACGGGCAACACCTTTCGAGTGAGTTCCATGAATCTCGAATTTGCTCCACAACCAACACATTGGGTCTGGAACACTACAAATCTGGATTGCACTAGTGAAGAAGTTACTGCCTTTGGGGACTGTTGGCCGAATCTCGTGGAATGGCTCAGGTTCTTTCATGCCGGTAGCACCGCGTTTGTGCCGGGCACATCAGATAGCCAACTCTCACTCATTGTGGTCGCACTGTTTGATGTGGTTCATGCTATGGAAGCGTGGAGTTGGGCGGAGGTTGCAAAGGTACTCGCGCCCTGGAAATATGCATTCAACCACGCATTCAAACACGCGCTCGGCCAAGCTTGAGTTTATCCTGATCATGGCGTCGCCGGTGTGCGATCGACACATACACGCACGCATGGGTTGCGGTGGAGAGCTCAGGATGATACTGTGCGGGATCGCGAAGGGGATAGCATGTGCGATGGGGTAACATTGCGCCACCCGTAAGTTGCCGATGTCTGCATCCGTCAATTAAAAACTTTAAAATCAGCTTACAGCTCCCTTACCACCAAGCTGGGTCGTGCGATACACTTCTCCAATTACACCCAAGATAATGGATGTGAAAGTGTTTCCTCTGGAAAGCGACTAGCGTGAGAGCTGCCCACGCACATTTTGCAGTTGATTTTACTTGAACCCGACTTACATCAGACGTGCACTTTACGTCTGGAGCTTGCAAGCAGAGAACACTATGTGCGAATACTTGGCACCCAGGATGGAGAAACGCAAGCGGCATGAAGGAGACGACGATGGCCGCGAGGTATGAAGCTGTCTACCCGACAACCGTTGCAGTACTGACTGAAGTTTGCAGCATGCGCCGGAAGGTTTGAGCAAGGTTCACGAAAAGCCACAACCACAAGGGCTGCAAGAGTTAGGCGGACAAGACTCTCATATTCTTCGACTCCCTGCAGAGCTGCGGAACAGAATCTATTTCGAAGTCATGGTCTCTCCAACTCCTATCGCCATCGACGAGGAGAATCACAGCCACCCGGGCTTGTTACAAACGTCACGACAGCTCAGGCGCGAAGCAATCAAGATATACGAGGAAAACAACAGTTTCAGAGTCGATTTGGAAGACCTGAAGTTCGCCCCTCAACCATCGCACTGGGTCTGGCATTCTTATGTCGAGTTCAGTTCCAACGATACTATGTCTTTTGATTCGTGCTGGCCGAACCTTGTGGAATGGCTTAGGCTCTATCACGCAGGCCATACCGATATCACTCTGACGTTGGACTCGCTCGACGTACCACTGCACCGTGTGATGGATTTTGACTTGGACGCGCTGTTTACGATGGTTAATACCATGAGAGAGTGCAGCTGGGTGCCTGTGGCAAAGGTGGTGGCCGCGTGGCAATGTGCGGTGGAGGAAGCGTTTTATACGGTCTGAGTGGCGCAGACTTTGTACAGCATGCTGAAGAATGAAGGCATCAGGCTTGCTGGGCACCTTTGCTTTGTGACCGCGATGAGATGGGCTTGATGTCAGTCTGAGGTGGGCGAGGGGTGGTGCCCAGACTTCAGACGCCAGATGCTACACCACTCATCGAGCAAGTGTGCGGCCCATCCCTGGTGCGATTCGACAAATGATATATCGCATAACGGCCTCCAACGGCATTCCAGCGTCGAGCCACGGCGATTCGTGAATCACTTGATACTGTACTAGGTGCGCAAGCGGGCTCACACTCCTTGCCGTGTTACCTGGAACCTTCTCACGAGATTCACTTCACGAGATTCCTGAGTCAAAGACCCAGCAACAACTCGAAACCAAAATCATACACCAACATGGCGAAGCGCTCGCGAGACGAAGAAGACAACGATGGGCGTCGAAAGGTACGCACTGTCACTGCAATGACCAGAGTCCAAACCCAAGCTCACGTTGGCTGCAGCACGTAAAGGTTGTTCACGACAGTACCGTGGCTTCACTCCACACCGATGGCAACATGCCAGAAGCAGACAAAAGCCCGCAGTCCCCGCCAGATGAGGATGATGGAGCAGTGGTGTTGCTCCCGGACCCATCACTGCTTGCGCTACCACGCGAGATTCGTAACATCATTCTTTCATACACACTTCTTGAGCCTGATCGCAACAACCATAACATCACCGTTGTCAACATCGACCAACTAAGTCATGTTCAGCCCGGCATAATTCACACATGGACGCAGTTGCGCGCGGAGGCTATGGAGCTTCTTCTGCGCACCGACGGATACTACATTTCTGTGACTATGCGCGACATGAAGCTCGCCCCTCAAATCAATCACTGGATCTGGCAATCACCACTTTACGACAGCTGCGTGCCATGGGTCGGTGAGACATGGTCCGAAGATTGGTGGCCCAACATCCTCGAGTGGCTTGAGATCTTCCATGACGATGCGTCAAAGGCTGCGGACCGTCGACCAACCGACCCAGAGGACGGGAACCGGGCTACGCCAATGTATGACTTCTTCAAATCGCTGTTTCAAATGGTCGAGAAGATGAGGGACCTCGCTTGGTATGTGGTTGCGGAGGTAGTGGAGGAGTGACGCAACACATTTGAGCGCCTGGTGGCAGACGGAGACTAGGCTGTGGATTGAACGCCAGTTACAGCAACTGAAGTCGGGTGGAAGAGTAAGCGAATGCGGTGTACCTTGCTGGTAACAAGACTTCCGTGAACGACGAACGGCGCGACGTTCTGCAGCATCGTTCACTAAGCGAGACAGCCCGTACTACCATTGTTCGACCGCAGATTTGCACATGAAAATTGCTGCCTCGAGTCGACTAGCTTCCGGATCTTGCCGTGCTGCCTGGCCCGCTCGGAATATCTTGGCGATATATACCGGAGGATCGTCATGTTCTCGTCTTCAGAGCAAGCAATATCTTCACCCACATCCTCGACGCAACGATGGCGAAGCGCAAGCAAGACGGAGAAGACGATGGCGGCGGTGGATTTGGGAAGGTAGATACCCACACTTCCGAGTTGGTCGGGCCGCGGGTATTGACTGAAAATGACTGCAGCACATGAAGCGGGTGCAAGGATACGATGTGGCTACGTCAAGCACTGATGCTGAAACTGCAAGACCAGAAGAAGACTCCCAGAAGGAAGGGACACTGGTGGTGCTTCCTGAGAGAGCATCGCTGCTCGGCTGCCCTCGTGAAATAAGAGACATGGTGTACAAATACATCATTCCTGAACTTGACGAGGACCACTACACTATTCATCGTGAGGATAATCACCAACAGCCGGGCATCACAAGATCCTGCCGGCAATTGCGAGCGGAGACGATCGAGGATTTCCCAATCTAGCTACTTCAAAATAGAGATGGAAGACCTCAAACTTGCTCCCCAGCCAGCCCACTGGATCTGGAACGCCAAGCTCATTGACGATTCATCGATCATCAACGAAGAATGCAAGGGCTACGGCGAAACCCCATTCATTAGTGTGACCTACTCCAGAGATTCTTGGCCGAACCTTGTGGATTGGATAAGGACATGGCATGCCACTGCAAGCCATGCTCGACGTTCAAGACCTACGTATGACTGCGAGGAGGTCAATGTGTCTCTCGGATTGATTTTGCTGTTCGATAGGCTCGAACACTCCAAGGACGTCCCTTGGTGGCCGTACGTTGAGAGCGCAGTGGAGGATCACCGCGAAGATGTATTGAGGACGATTAAGGAGCAGCTTGGTGGGCGTAGTGGACCGCGAAGATATTTTGGGGAGGATTAGGGAGCAGCTTTGTGAGTCACACGATAGTGAGAGCTACGACGACAAAGAATGAACGGAAGCGTTGGTTCACCAGAGTGAGGACATGGTGGACTGCATGCTTAAGGTGAAAACAATGCATGTCATGCTGAGTGACAGAATATGTAAGTCGCCAGTTCCTGCATCATTCAGCGAAACTCTGCACATTTCTGCTGGGAAGTGCGACAGGAGTCGACATTGTGGCATCGTGCTTTGTAGAGTACGAAACAAAGATTCGAGAGATGAGCAGCGTCTTCCTTCTTTGGTTTTTTTTAATTGGTTCAATCTTTCATGTGAAAATCCCTACTTCGGTTAGACCAGTTTCTGTTACCGCAGCCTGGACCGGGCCGCTAGCTGAATGTTCGAAGAGTCTTGCTCTCGCCAGAATGTCTTTCAATTCCACGCATCGCAACCAACACCGAGAGTCATCGAAGATGGCCGACCCCAAGGCGGATGGAGAACATGAACAGCATGAGCACAAAGAGGTAGGCTTGTGTTTTACCAAAGACCGGTGCCGTGTCTAATAGTGCTTCCAGCTTGTGACGAAGGCGTTTGGCGACGTGAAGGAGGAGAGCGAAGGATCCCAGAATAAAAATCACCAACGAGAGGCCAACATGCCGAAACGGGCATCGCTTATGGAACTACCGCCCGAGAGCAGGCTCCAAATCAGCTCCGATGTCATAAGAGATGACCTGGCGCTCATGACACTACCGGAAAGTCTTCGAATGTACATCGAGTATGCAGAAGACCGAACCAGTATCGACACAGGTGCAACCAATCACCTACAGCCAGCACTCCTCAGATCATCATCACAGCTACGTCAAGATACCATGCAGCTATTCCACGATCTGATCCGGAACTATGAGCTCGTCATCACGATCGAGGATCTGAAGTTCGCACCCCAGCCTGGGCATTGGGTTTGGCATATTCCCAACCATAAGCCTATCAGCATCATGGAGAGCAGCCGGTCCTCCGACGATTCGTGGTCGAATGTTCTCGACTGGCTTCGGCTTTATCACGCGGGTATTACAGACATTCGGACAGATGACCTAGCATTCCCACGATGGCCGCATCCAATGCATCACTTTGTGATTGCGATTTTCGACAACGTCGACAGTATGAGAGATTGCGCGTGGGCAGATCTTGAGGTTGGACTTCTGGCATGGGGCGACGTATTCTATCGTACGATCGACTACCCTAGCGACAGTGCGTACCGGATTGAAGGGATGGCGTTCACACATCGTGAGTGGGATATATTCGGGATCTTAACGCCTTTCTGTCATCACGCATCCTGTCTCCACGGTTACTTGCAACGGTCCTCGTCTACGTCTATCAGCTCCGCCGAGCGCTCGACTAGTCTCTTCCTCATGTGCGGCGAAGCGCTGTACGGCGGATTGTAGCGCTATAGAATGGGTCAGCGGTGTACTAAGACGCAGGAGTACATAATGCACCAACGGTGCTCGACTTCGACGACTCGCCAACTGCCACTTGCTCCGGCGCAGGGTCGATGGTTTGCGGCAGCTAGCAAGAGTGATCAGCATGCAGCAGTGTTTCGTATAGGAGTAAGGAACAATACCTTCGGGGCATGAGACTAAGAGATATCAAGTTTGCGCCAATCATCCATAGGGATATTGAGTGCCTTGGAATCGACTTTAAACAGCACCTCCGGATCCTCCCTCAGCGTGTCTTACCACTTGGCTTTCGCTGCGGCTGCATCGTGGCTAGCAACGCCCTCCTCGACTCCTGCGTCAGGATCAAACTTTTCCGGGTTGTCTTCGGCTTGGTCGAGCGCATCCCGGAGCTCGTCGATGACCACACGTAAGTCTCCGATCAACTTGTCACTCTCCGAACCCTCGCCAAAAGAGTGCCAGCGCCTAAAGTTGCGCCGGATAATTTTGGCCTTTAAGCAGCAGCTGTCGCCTTGCACCAGTCATCCATGCACGAGCCGAAGAGCACCTAGGTCTTGATTTGGTAAGGATGAGGAATGGCGGTGTCGTCGAGCAAGGTGCGTGCTTTCTCGATGCATTCTCCGAGACGATCCTCCTCGTGAAGCCCGGAAGCTTCGTTGAAACCATCGGTGAACTGCTGATCAGTGGTAGCCATGATAGCCGGTAAAATGGTAATTGTTCGTGGTGTCGTGGGAAAGGTTCATGATTTTGGGGAGAAAGCTTGATGAGTCAAGGGAAATCACATGCGCGGAAGGCTGCAGGCGTTATGCAAGACTCCACGTGCTTCCGTCAACTTCGTCCCAGATAACGTGGCTGACCTGAAGGAGTTCTACGGCTGGTGAAGCCGGAAGAGCTTCGGACCTTTGCACAACACTTCTCACCAGTTGCTCACACTGCTTACACTGCTTTCACCAGAAAGCTGGATCTTCGATTCACAGCTCAAGTGGTCTCATAAAGCCACGTGCAAAAGGTACAGCCTGATCACTCACACCGTCTGCTACCTCCCTCAAGTTCTCAGTCCTTCGACATCAGATCATGGCTGAGCTCGGTACTCGAGGTCGAATGAGACGCACTGAGTCTCCATCAAGCATGGCAAAACGGAGGCATGATGGATCGCCAGATGGCAGCTCCAAACGGACGAAGGTAGGCTTGTCTCTAAGACAAGTGTTGAATGCTACAATATCTGACACTCCCGCCAGCATGATGGAGAGGTGACGCCGCCGAAGAGAGCCTCTCTGATGGCAATGCCAGGAGAAATCAGGAACAAAATATACCGCGAAGCCCTCGACCTCTTCTACGACGATACGTTCGACGTTGACCGATTCGACTGCGAGCAGCCAGCGCTCCTCCGAACCTCGACTCAAATCAAGCGGTAGGCCACCCAGCTCTTTTACGGCGAGAGCTATTTTGCCGTGGATTTCGACGATGTCCGATTCGCCTCTCAGGCCGAGCATCGGGTTTGGAAGGGGCCCCGGCGCATCTCGTTCTTCTGGACACGTCAGCACCGATGGACAGAGGAGGCGTGGCCGAATCTCCTAGAGTGGATGAAAGTATATCGTGACCACGGGGGACTCCCGAACATGAGAGTTCATGACGTTTCGCCGGATGACATATTCACGAGTCACGTCGGAAAATCGATACGGATGATGTTCGATGTTGCGGACAAGATGAAGATTTGCAGCTGGACAGAGGTGGAAGGCGTATTTGGTACCATGAAGCATGTGTTTGATCACCTGCACAGCAAAGACATCTATCAGTGAGGCATACATGTCGGCGGGAGTGTGAGCTGTGGGAGATCGAGAGGATATGACAGCTGGAGCGAAGGTGACAGAGCAACGTGGTACGGCAGCTGGACACTTCACCACCGATGCATGAGAGAGATCTTGAACCAGCAGTAGGCTGCTGGGCAGAGGAAGTGAAAAACGACAGCTCGAGAACGGTTCATGAGGTGGAAGAAGAACTTGCTCTCACCTTGGCCGCAAGCAAAAACGGGAGGCTTGATTTATGCATTCACCGACAAGCTCGTCAAGAAGGCGAGTCGGAACGCAGTAGCCCAAAGTTGCTTATAGGAGCGGAGAAACTTGCGTTGCCACCTCTGGCGATCAGTGGCCCACGCTGCCTTCGAACGAGTGCAAAAGCGGCACAAGTCAAAGTCAGTTTCGGATAGCCTGAGATCGTAAACAGCGATATCTTCAGGATGTGGTTCTAATTTTATGAGCCGACTGCCGGTAAGATTGTGGCGGCAACCCGCAGTCTCCATCATCGACCAGGAGAACAGCATCACTAGCTGCTAGACCCATCCGAGCTGCAACCAGTCTCGTAATCCTCGACCGTATATCCACGATACACAAGCTTACACTCATCCCACGTCGGCTCCCGCTGGAAAGTCAGTAACCAAGGCCCTGTCTCCCCAGCCTTCGTCTCTCCATCCTTCTGGTTCGTGTAGGTGTAGTAGCCCTTCGCCTTCGCACCATCTCCACTCAAAGCAAAGGCACAATTGTAAGGTCCGGTCGCGCTGAACCCAAATCCATGCCAGACAACGCTCCCGTTTCCCGCTACATAAACGGCTCCGTTGAGAACTGCGCCTACGGTCGTGTATGGTGGGCCGCCGTATCCAGTTTGGCCTATCACGGAGATAACGTTCCAGGTATTGAGCTCGAAAGACTTGGCTTTGAAGTCGCAGAAAGTTATGGTCTCGTTGTAGTTTGAGTGGTAGATTCCTTGGAAGGACCGGACGGTTTGCGGAGTCTCCTCATGATAACTGAAGTTGTTCGGCATGGGACAGAGGTTTTGGCCTCGGATGAGTGGGACCACGAGGGCTAGAACGAAGGAGAGGATGAGGTACTGCATATTCTTACTGTGGATTTCTGTATAAATGGATTGATATGGGTTGAGAAGCAGGACAGAGTCTGAAAATGAAGTCCAATGCTAGAAAATATACTTTATACGTACGTCATCGGCAGGGATGTGGAAGTCGTCTCCAGCATGGTTCTCTCGTCCTCCATCTTCATGAGTCTCCCTGTTCATCGCGCAGTCCCATCGTGGTCCAGCGAATAGTCGACGCAAGATGTTGCTGTCGTCGATGTTGCTAGGAGCAGGTGGCTGGATGCATAGCCTTTCACCACAGCATCGACAACCACTCCCGGGAAGATGCACCACAAAAGGACCAGACACATGTGCAAACGTTGAACGACACCAAACTCATGTACGATTTCTCCAGAGTAAGGTAGTAAGAATCGAGCTGGTGTAACTATTTCTTACGTCGCACAGCCTTGGCAGACACGTGGTGAGAGTCGTACCTTCCAATCCAACGTTTGCTCCCATTCAAGCGCAATCTACCTGAACTTGAAGCTCAGACTTAACGACGTGAGCCTTTCTACAACCCACTCGCTACCTCCGTACGAACCGGAAGCGGCAGACCGTGGACAACGCCACCCAGTCTCGTGCAAAGGTACCCTCCACGTACGATAGACGCTATAACCATAACTAACACGTACCAGCGCACCAAGAAGCAGGTCGGGGAGTCTGGAGCACCAAAGAAAGCATCATTGCTTGGTCTCCCCTAAGAACTGCATGACCTGATATATATCGAAGTCCTCACCAAGTGCGGCCCATATCCCGACAGCTCGCCCGGAGAGGTTACCATCAACGAAGACTACTACACCCAGCCCGGCCTTCTTCGCACCAACAAGCAATTGCGAAAGGAAGGTCTTGGTGTGTACTACTCAAGCCACGATTTCAACATTTGGGTCACGAATTTCAAGCTCGGTCCACAGCCGAATCACTGGGTTTGGGAGTACCAACACAGGAAGCCGTTCGTCAACACATATTGTTTCGGGTGGACGCCTAAAGCCTTCGGGAACCTGCTGGAGTGGCTTGAGCTCTATCACGCTGGCGTTACGGTCGCTCGTCCGAGGGAGAACAAGGGGCATCCGACCCCTCAGGATCTCAACATTTTACATTTGACCGAGGCGGTCTTCGATCTTGTGGACACTTTGAAGGACGATGAGTGGGGGCCGAAGGTTGTGGAAGCGCTTTACTCGATCGCGCATGTGTTAGCTGGTATCGATCTGTACATCGACACGTATCATGTTTGACGGGGACGACGGAGAAGGGCAGCCGAGGGAAGCGGAGGCTTGGTGCGCCATTGAGATATGTTATTGAACTTCTCCGAGCTAGCAGTAATCTACAGCGAGTTTTACAGTAGCACATGCCTTGCTGAGCCAGCGCGTAGTTTTCCTCAATTAGTGTGTCCACGTCTCGGCGCAAGGATCCCTGCATGAAGATCGTTACCTAAGCGTCGCTGGTGCCTGGAGGCTCAAAGAATCAAAAGCCGATCAACCTACATGTACCTGGCTTCTCAAATTCCTAACAACATGGCTTCTCACGTTTGGCCGGGACACTGGACTATCTGACGCGGCTGTCATGGCAAAACGTACGATCCGAAGTGCGAGCGATGTTACGGCCAATGTCACAAAGATTCGTCCGTGGTGGAGCTGCTGTAATAAATATGGCTGATACCATCTAGCGTATCAAGAAGACATACCAGGACGGGGACCCCAAGGAGGCAAAATTACTTGGCCTTCCCGCCGAATTGCGGTAAGATGAGCTGGTGGCGTTCTTTCGTGTAGCATCAACTATCCTAAGACACTTCGAAACCTTACAAGCTAGATTAGTTGTTGGAAACACTTGCTTACCTCCTGTCCACGCGCCAGGAATCAGATCCTGCTCGAGGCTCTAGCTCCGCCTGTCTCCACTCCCGACATCTGCGCCGAGGGGTACCATACGCAACCAGGCCTCCTTCTGACTTGCAAGCAGCTCCGAGAGGAAGGTATAACAGTCCATATCGCGGCATGTCGTTTCTACGTGGACACCGAAGATTTCAAGCTCGCCCCTCACCCTGATCACTGGGTGTGGATGTAAGAACCGGATCTACGGGTACATGTCAATGGAGACGACTCCAGCTTCGAGAATCTCATCGAATGGCTGAGATTTTACCACGGGGGTGTTACGCTGGGTCGACCGAGAGCTCCGGACCCGATTAACAATACAGACCTGATAAACAGTACGTCGGCTTGTTTGCTGCAGGGACTGTTCTGCATGGTTGAGAGGATGAAGGATCGTCCTTGGGTGCTGGTCGAAGGAATACTCAGGGATCTGGAGGAGGGCTCTACCCGCTCGCTGTGTTGCCATTGCCTTCCTGACAACTTCTAAGCTCAGTTGACTTAGAACTTCTCATATAAAACAAGTGAGAATGTGGCATCTTTGTCGCATAAGGTTTGCGCATTTGTTTGGATGCAGCTGCTTGGAAGGTGAGCGTACAAAACTCTGACAATCTGTCTTCTCACCTCTTGAAAAACTTTCTGCGCTGCGGACATGGCCAAACGTGAGCGACAAGGCGCAGAGGATATTGATATCCCCGCAAAGGTATGCTCGTACCCCCAGTGCTATCATCATAGCTAACAGATATCAGCGTCTTAAACCACCAAACGAGGAGGACAAGGGCGAAGCGCAGGCCGAAGAGGTCGCCCAGCTGACGAAGGCATCGTTGCTAGGAATCCCCACCGAATTGAGGTATTTCAGCCTGCTGGGGCACCCCTCAGACCCTCTAGGCTCGATGAGCCGAGTGAGACAGTTGCTAACCTCCATCCGCCCTCTAGAGACCAAATCATCTACGAAGCTCTATTGAACTACGGACCAGATGGACCACTTTATGGGCCAGAAGGAATCAGCGAAGAAGACCACATGCAGCCAGGTCTGACACGGGCGTGCAGGCAGCTGAGAGACGAGAGCCTGAGCATATTTCTTGGGAGGCGCAATGACTGGTGCATCACCATCTACGACTATAAACTGGAGCCTCAGCCTGAGCACTGGGTGTGGCGACATAGTCCGTCTCTAACTTGCTACCCCGACACCGGTGATTCCCGTTCGAAATTCTCGTCGAGTGGCTGCGACTCTACCATGCGGGCGGTACAAGGGCTCGACCGGAAGCTCCGGACGCACAGGAAATGAGCGCGTTGGACGAGCTTATTTGGGCGTTATTCCACGTCGTAGAGAGGATGAAGGGACACGGATGGACATTGGTGGAGGGCATACTCAAGTATCTGGAGGTGGCCTTCAGATGTGCGCCATATTAGTGCTTACTGCTCACGGGTACGTGGACTAAGGGTTGAGGGAGCCGTCTCCTGGTTGTCACCGGGATACAAATAGTCTTTGCATAGCGGTCGTTGTTGTCTCGGAGAACCTAACCACTGGTTCGAGCCACTCGCAGCTATGACGGAAGGGCATGGGTATCTTGTTTCGCTGTCACTCTCGAGAACATCGTATTCGCTCCTCACAGCTAAGTTTGGCTCGCACGCGTTAAACACTCACCACTTACACAGGGTGGAAAGACTTTAGTGGACTCAGGTTGTAGGTCGCAAAGTGCTCGACAATCTGGAATTGCGTTTGCGGGCGTGTCTCAAGTCGCTGATCGCTCCTTCCCGAAACAGATGAGGCAGGCACTAGGCTGCAGTCACACCTGCACAAGCTTGCTTCAACTTCTTTCTTCTTCATATTAACAACTCATGCTCCAACACAAACGCACATACCGCCTCGAACATGGCAAAACGCAAGCGGGAGGAAGATGAGGATGGCACTCCCAAGCGCAGCAAGGTATGCCCTCTCCCACGAGCAAACCAAAACATTGCTGATCTTGTACGCAGCATGACGAACCGCCGGAATCTAATGGCATAGCACTTCCAAAGACAGCATCCCTCCTCGGCCTCCCTGCTGAAATCCGTGAGCAAATTTACTACGGGGTCCTAATCGACGGCTACTTCCACGGCCAGAACTGGAATTACTACGAAAGCAACGTCATGGTCAACAAGTCCAACTGCGAGCAACCAGGGCTCCTCCGCACATGCAAGCAGATCCGTCAAGAAGCGGAAAGGATCTTCTACCAACACAATTATATCTGGGTCACCATCACGGATTACAAACTCGAGCCCCATCCGAACCATTGGGTCTGGCGTGATACCTGGGACGGTCCTCTCGTTGAAGTAGCCTTCGTGTCGGACAAAAGCGACTTTGTGGTGTGGCGGAACTTCATGGAGTGGCTCAAGCTTTATCATGCCGGCGGCACGAAGACTCGTCCGCAGGAGGCCACTGAAGATTCCCCTCGTGTTGGGTTTACGGTGGAAGCCATGTTCAATATTGTTGATGGCTTGAAAGAGTGTGAGTGGCGACATGTGCAGTGTGCACTCGACGCCATGAATAACCTATTCGGATGGAGCATGATGCATCTCAAGTTTGCGGATCAGTAGGATAGCAGAGTGGACTGGCTCCCTGCGTGATGAGGGGTGAGATGTGCAGCGCTGAACGTTGGGAAAATCGCATGGCAGCACAACGTGTCTCGCACGTACGACGATCGAGAGGCGTCTCTCAAGTGGTGATGAAAGGTCAGAGGGGGAGCAATATCAAAGTGCGAACGCAGCTCACATCCTTCCACCATACTCCCTCTTCCACACCCCATCAAACCTCCCCCTGTCCACCGCGAACTCCCTCACGAACTCCCACTCCATCTCATGCATCTTCCTCCCACACAGCACCAAACTATGCAGCGGCTTCCCCAAATCCACCTCCGCCAACTCCTCCACCGTCCCAGCCACAATCTTTTCACCTTCACTGCCCAGCCTCGCCACCCCAACCGCAAGCGCCTCTTTCCCACAAACACCCTGCTTCCTCTCATCCTCCACCTCGAGCATCTGACTCGCACACTGCGCCACCGTCATAAAACGCGGCGCTTCATACACAATCCTCCCCCGCGCCATAGCCTGCAGATCCGGCTCTTTGACCTTGATGTCCAGCAACACAAGCGTATGCAGTCCCAGACTCGCGTTTTCTGCGATGCGGTCGTAGAAGGAGGCCGGTTTCCAGGAGTCGGTGAAGAAGACCATGCTCACTGTTTGTCCGAAGTTGTACAGCGATAACCCTGTTGCGCCCACAGCAGTAAGGATGCTAGCGTTCGGTAGCGTGCGCGTAGGGATCGGAGGGTCATTTTGTCGACATCGGAGGGCGAGGTCCGTGTGTGTAGTGGCGCTGAAGGGGTCGCCGACAACGAGGAACGCTATATCTTTGGTGTCGGCATCTGCGAGGATCTCGTCGCTGGAGGATTCGACCATTTCGCGGTCGGCAAGGATGATCGAGCGGCCATAGTAGGACTCCTACTGCGGGCAGATAAGAGACATGACCTACCGTGAACGTTGTCATTTCTTTCTCACCAGATGTTCCTTGTCGACTAGTAGGATTGCAGTGTACGCTTCGAGATATACTCGTTCAGCTCTGCGCGCGATCTCTAGACCTTTGACGGAGATGTCTTTCTCGTCGGCTAGGCCGAGGCCGATTATGTACAGCATCGTGCTTCTTTCTCACTTTTCAACAGTTCTGAGAATGGAATGAAGATGTGGTTGAGGCATTGGCTGATTTAAGCTTCTTCTAGATCCCGGGCCGCGTAGAGCTACAGGGATCGCGAGCTTAAATTTAGTGCTATGAAATACGCCCGCTTGCGCCTCCCTTCGACATCAACATTGCTAGATCGTTTCAAACATATATCTACACAGGGCAACGCGAAGCCATGGCGGAAGCACGCGCGAAGTATCGCACGGAGATCACGCAGGTGGGCTGGCAGCGTTCTCGTCGAACACGATCCCTTCGATGCTACCACATCGGCTGACGTTAAGCCTAGATGATGTTCGTGAGTGGCGAGACGGGAGATCCAGCACCGGACACCACAACCATGATCGAAGGCATCGTGCAGCAGCAGGTCATGGAGATGCTCAAGCGAGCGACAGAGCTGGCTGCCCGGCGTGGCGTACGAACCATCAGCACAGACGACCTCATCTTCTTAATCAGACACGACAAAGCTAAAGTTTCACGGCTACGAACCTTTTTATCCTGGAAGGACGTCCGAAAAAGCGCCAAAGACAGCGACGAGAAAGGCGGAGGCGGCGCTGATGCTGGTGGTGTAGAGGACTTCGACCTAGCTGCAAATGACCCAACCTTAGGCACTGGACCGAATGTCAACACCCGCACCAGCAAGAACAAGAAAGCCAAAGTCGGTCTACCCTGGGACGTCTCAAGCTTCTATACTGAGCAAGTCCCGGAACGCGAAGACGAAGAGGACGAGGAAGAAGAGGAAATGAACGCCGCTACCCTCCAACGCCTTAAGCAGGCCGACGAGCGCACTAAAGGCATGAATGCAGAAGAGTACCTGCACTTCTCCGAGTGTCGACAAGCGTCCTTCACCTTCCGTAAAGGCAAGCGTTTTCGCGAATGGGCGGGATTCGGCGTGGTGACAGATTCGAAACCGAATGATGATATCGTCGATATCCTCGGCTTTCTGACGTATGAGATCGTTACGCTGCTCACGGAGGAGGCGCTGAGGGTGAAGGCTACGGAGGACGCTCTCAAGCGGGAAAGTGGTGGGGACGAGGAGAAGAGGGGGCGGAAGCGCAGGCGGGAACCTGGACTTTTCGATCCCCCGGAGGAGGCGAGGACGCCTGTTGGACCGAAGCATATCCAGGAGGCTTTTCGAAGGCTGCAGAGACCCGATTTGAAGGCGAACTACATGAAGCACATTCCGAAGGGCACGTGGCAGCGACCGCTGAAGCTGATATGAGGATGACACAGCTGCTTAAACTATTCTTTTGAGCGAAGGCGTTGGATGGAATTCTTGGTACTGGATAGTTCGTCAACCTATCCTTACTTCTACTATTGCCCCATGGAATTATCAGATCAACTGCCTCGCCTCCCCAACCATCGGCGGCAACATCCCAATTTTGTTAAACTCTGTGTACGCCAGATGCAGACTCTCAAGCGTATCCACATGCCCGGTCCACCCAAAATTCAGCGCCTTGTTCATGCTCAGCGCCAGACTCAGCGCCCACGCCGCCGCTTCTGCGAACTGCCAGCCCTCAAGATCACCCTCGAAAGGATCATCAGTGAGGTTATGCTTCGCCATAATCTCCTTCCACGCTTTGTGGTTCTCCTCCTGCGCCGCCCAACCGCCGAGAGTGAAACTGAATCGTGAAACCAACCCCGGGCCATACCCCAGTGGGTGCGGCTTGTCGCCAGGATCAACGACAGTGAGCTTTGACTCGTCCAGCTCCGGCTTCCCGTAATCTGGACATCCGAACCAGCGCGCCAGCTCCGGCCACAAGCGGTTGTTGGGCAAAGCGCAGGTATCGCTGGCGTTGAACTTCTGGTTCTTGCACTTCTCCTCCAGCACCGCCCATTCCGACAGATACCCTGTGAGAGTCGCAGTGCTGTGCTCGCTCACGTTGAGCCAAGCGTTAATGTCGCCGGGGAAATCCAGGATCTTGCCTTGGTGCGCTTTGACGGCTGCGTATACGGCGAGCGGGTGGAGGGCGTTCATGGCGGCGTTGTTTACGGCGCCGATGATCCAGGCCGGGCAGATGATGTTGTAGCCGATGGAGTGCTTTTTGGCGTAGGCGAAGAGGAGGTTTTCTTGGGGGTAGTAGAAGTTGGGCTCGAGGGTTGGGCGGGGGTCGGATTCTACGAAGGGGGTTCGCGCGCGGCCGAGATGTACGCCGTAGTTCTTGGCTCCGGTTTGGAGGCAGAACCTCTTCAGACTAATACCAGCAGCATCCAGCCCCTCGAGAAAGTTCCGCAATAAAGCCGTGTTGGTGTCCGCAAGTTCTTGTGCATTCGACCACGCCGGAGCACCAGGTTCAGGCTTCGGCTGCGCATACGAGTAGAAGAAGACATAGTCGGCTTTGACGTTCTTATCCTTGAGCTGCTTACCGATCTCCTCCCCACTGGACAGGAAGTCACAGGCGACGTGCTCGACTCTGGAACGTTGGTCCTCCGTGAGCAAGGCCATCATCTCCTTGGGCGGCGGACGACGGCTGGCGGCCCAGACTTTGGTCCAGCGTTCTGGGCTCTCAAGAAGGACACGCATGGTGTGGAAGCCGGAGATGCCTAAGAAACAGTGTCAACGAGTCGTCTTTGATTGAGGTTGGATGTGACAAACCATTGGCGCCGGTGACAACGGCAGTCAGGCCCTTGATTTCTGGAGAGAAAGTTGGGAGGTTCTTGTAGATGCCCTTGTTCTGCAAGGGAAGTCGTTCGGAACCCATGATGTTGATGGTATGTGGTTGATGGATTGTCCCAACGTTGCCAGCAAAGCCTTTTATACGTATCACTTGTGCACGTACAAACCTGAAGACTTCAGACTATTCTTGGTCTTTTACCTAGAGGGCGATGTGGACATGTCATCAGTAAGCCGTGGTCAGAGGGAGGTCGTGGATCCAATGGCCCCTCGGGACGCCTCAAATGTCTACGGCGGGGTAAACTCTGTTAGAAACCTACATCGGCATCAGGCCATCGCGCTTACCATTTCCACGACGGTTTGGAATCCTTCGATCGTTGGTGGTACTCGTCGTGAGGATGACTGGAGACTGGGATACTAAGCCGGCAGCACTCGGCCGTTGTGGGTGTCGTTGCAGCTGACTGAGCTGACAGGAGCCAGCTTGTGCCTTCGCCAGGTCTATTGCAGTCTTCATCGAGGCTTGCTTCTCCATCACCGCTTCATCACCATGCCGTCCGTTCGTACCCATCCCTCACCATGGATGTTCTCCAATAGCCTTGGAAACGATATCGCTCCCTGCACGTGACAAGCCCGTAAATATGACTAATCGGGCGGCTCCACCATTCTCATTTTGCAACCTCACTTCCTCATCTGCCATTGCAACACGCACCAACATCGGACATGATGGACGATCTACTCGCAGACGCTTTGGTCGACGGTAATAGTGCTGCCAATGTGCAGTGAAGCTAGCCATCGCCATGACCGCAACAATGGTCGCTCCAATAGTAGCCCTGCCAAAGGCGGAGATTCGACCGAACCACTGGCCGGACGACATCAGCTTCCTCACAGATCAGACCTACTCGGCGGTAGTGACTGCTGAGGCCAAAGTCTCTTTGAGCAGGATCACAGCTGAGAGTCCGACCTATGCAAAAATTGCTACTGAGGCGCTCGTAGCACCCTGCACTCGACTGGATATACGAACGATCGACGACACCAAGCATCCTGCCCACGGCCAGAGAGGTATCTTTGCATCTCAGCACCTCGTGCCGGATTCTTTCATCTGTTTGTATGTCGGTCACGTTCACACCAACAGCCAGTCCGACACGGATCCGTACAGCGACTACGACCTCGCGTTAGACAACGAGCTTGGGCTCAGCGTAGACGCCGCTCGATCGGGAAACGAGACCCGGTTCGCCAACGACTACAGAGGCATATACGAGCGTCCCAATGCTGAGTTCCGCGACTGCTTCATCAAGGTGAAGTCGGACAAGCGAGCCGATGGGACGAAGTGGGAGCGGCGGGTCGGAATTTTCGTGATGTCCGCGGGCAAGGCAGGCAAGCTCAAGGGTGGCATCAAGGTCGGGATGGAGATCACGGTCACTTACGGGAAGGCTTATTGGGAGAGCCGAAAGCTGCTGGCGACTTTCCGAAAGGATGCCGAAATGCGTACGAAAAAGTCTTGAGCGGACATTAATTGGACTGACTGTGACCAGTCAGGATAGCGGACGCAGCACTTCTGATATAGCAGCTGCTACGGACCCTCTGACGCATGTGCTCTGCCAACGGAAGCAGAACACCGTCAAAGCGAGACCGCGATGAATACTACGCGAGTCGCTCGATGATTACGCAAGACTACGAAGGCCTATCTAAGGACTTTTGTTTCTGTGACTTCGCTTCCCACCGCAGCATCTAGAACCCAAGGGCGGCCATAGACTCCTTGGAGAAGTCTCCGGACTCTTGCAGCACGCCCTCGATCGCTGGAATCCAAGGCGCGCGACTTCTCGTGAAGATCTCGATGTCCGGCACGTAAGTGTCTGCTGGGTCCTCCTCGCTGTCGATGGTGCCTGCCTTGGCCGTGAACACTCCGGGATATCCAGTGCCTAGACGTACACAAGCTTCGTTAGCGGGTGCACTGGATAGAAGCTGGCTTGATGCGCAGATCACTCACTTGTGCGATACAACAAGCTACCGCATTGCCCGCAGGCGTGGTTGAACATGGTGCTTCCACTTCCGGCCTTCTTGCCCCATTTCTTGAGTTCGCCTTTGATGACTGTCGGCGCTTCCTGTGGGATCAAGATGTTGAGGGCGAAGGCCGCGCCAGTGAGCTTGCGCTCGTCTACGCAATGACATCTAAACTTGAAGGCGGGTTCGGCATCCCAAGTGATGACGTTATCGCCGCAGAGACAAGAGGCTTGAACCATGTTTGGTTTATGCGGAGGTTGAGGTTGAGATTGAGATTGGTGCAGATAGGGAGACGGTTACAGTCTGGGGGAAGGTCGCTATGATGTTTGTACGATGTCGGAGACTGATGGTTGTGATACTACATCATTGCAAGAGAATTTCAGCAGCTTTGTGTGAATTTGAGCCCATGAAGTTGGAGGATTCCTCAACATGCCATGTCAGCATTCGAGACGACTGCTCATTCGATTAGATTCATGTATTCACACCGAGGTCTCGCTCGATCACGCTCGATCAGTAGGTATTATTCCGTAAGGTTGCATCTGCAAGTTTAGCAATCACAATGACATGCCACATGCAGCCAGCGCCTCATCAGCGCCTCAATCTGAACGCGGGAGCTGTGTCAACACTCGGCCGTTAGATCAATTCTTTGCAATGATGTTAATTGATGTACGTCAAGAGCGCTCTGTGTTTGCAATCATGCGGCGGCTTAATGTTTCGACACGCTGCAGGCCTGGTGATAAGCCTGGTCCAGCATTGAGCGTTGTGGAAGCAAACATACGATCCTTAACCCTCCGCTTCGAAATGCAACCGTTCCTCGCATTAAGAATAGGCTGAGTATTTGCAGGCAGGATTCAGAGCCATGGAATTCAGGTATTTGATCGTTGAAAGCAGTTTTCCGTTCAACGGACGATCGGGTAATAGACAATCAATGATGGAGATGGATGCAGTGCCAGAGCCTCTGTCATGCTCAAACACACCGTAAGTGGAGCTCTTCGTGATATATACCACCTCAGCAATACACGATCATGTACGACCTCAGCCAATTTCTGATGCTCTTTGCGCCCGGTACGCATGGTATCGCTGTCCACTATCGAGCTCGGTGTTCGCGACGTTAGCTGGAAGCTCATACGATATCGGCCGAGCATTCCACTCAGCACTGTATGTTGGCGGGCCTGGTGAGTATGCTGGCTGTGAGGGTGATGTCGGAGATGTTTTCGAGCTAGTGCAGTTGTCTAGATAGTGTTAGCAACTCCAATGAAGTCGGTACGAAAATTGGCTTATCTGGGGTAGGAGAGGCATATTTGAAGTCGACCGGCGCCTCATATGCCGGCGCAGGAGATGCTCCATGCTTTGAGCTTCTCCGTCGGCGGAGGAATAGTACGCCGAGTATGAATGCCAGTATCACAGCGAAGCCGCCTACCGCACATCCAGCGATAGCACCTGCGTTTGATGAGTGCTGGGGCGCGGGTGACGATATTGGGGTGGAGGATGCGTTGGGTGGTGCAAGACCTCCGTCCGCCATGGTGCTCGTGTATGAGGTATACTGAGTCGATGGCGTGGACGAGACTTTTGAGGATGCTGACGCACTCTCGACCCAGCTGGAGTTGAGTTGTAAGAATGGAGTAGCTTCTGAAGGATTGTCGCCCAAGAAGGCACCAGCGAGGTCGGTGGCTGGACATGGCTCGCCAGCAGCGCACGGATTGCTTTGACAATATCCCTGACGTATAATCAATGAATGAACGTGTTAACGTGGATGTGGTCCTCACCATGAAAGTAGCATTATTCTGCGACTCGAATACGCAGGTATAGTATAGGCCAGCGTTGCACTGCAAGTCCGGAAATTGGTCGTATTGTGCTGCATCGAAGCTGCTCGGCTCGATATTGCCTGTCGCGCATCCATTTGTGCATGGGTTCGAGCGACAGCAGCCAACGAAGCGGCTGCCGTCTGCGCAGGTATAGAATGATCCCCCAGCCTGGCAGGTTATCTGTGGTGTGACCATCGTGCTGTGGATGGATGCGAGAGCGAACAAGAAAGTAGAAGTAGGACGGCTGTTTCAGCTTGAACGCGAAACGAAGAAAAAGATGAAAGAAACATAGCTTCGTGGTAGAGATTCCTGACGTATCCACCACATGTCCAACGGCAGATGATCTTAGGGCGCCGTTGACATGCACTGCGCCAGATGTGGGTATCAAGCACCGTATCTGGAGGTCTAAGCCTGAATCCGTAGCGATCTGGGCATGATGTTGCAGGAACAAGGCTGAGAGATACCAAAGTCGAACCTCATGGTCTCAGACTCCATCGGCCGCGCGGAGCATGTGCAGAACTAGCGCGTGTTCGCGTTGGCGGTGGATACAAGAGGGCAGGTGTATGATATTCCAAGGCCTCAAGATCTCTTCAGGACGTGGAAGAGAGACCTAAATGAATTTCATCGTGGTTAATGGGAGTGTTTGGAGCCACTAAATCCGACCTCGCAGACGAGCTAGTGTCAGTCTAAAGCTCCGGGCCGCGTGCCGTCCGCCACTAGCGAGGATGGGGATGTGAGGATGTCTGGCATCTTCCTTGTCCGCCTGCGTGATATGGTCGACGGCATCATGGAGAACGTCAGTCGACTCGCTGACCTTTTCGTATGCGTGCTGGATGGCATCGTCGGCAGGCTCGTGGCTGTGTCGGATGTGACCGACCGCGATGCGTACGTTGGCAAGGTCGTGAGCGATGTTGGCTGAACCTGTCTCAGCACCATGGCCAACAACAGACGGGAAGTAGAGGAGAGGGTTGAGTTGCAAGAAGACATCACTTGTACTTGGGTTCAATCTTATCATCGTCTTCCCATCGACGGGCTGTGCGCTGATCATACAATGAGACTCGCGGTTGGCCGCCCAAGGAGTGAACGACACAGCTCTCGTATGAACCATCGACGGGTCTTGGGAAGATCCCACGTACGTAGCCGAGACCGCCGATCCCAAGTGTACCTGATCAGGCTCAATGGCTCTTCGCGGCGCCGGAGGTTTGGAGTACGTCTACGGAATTGTGCAGCGAGGTTGTCCCCAAGGAACGAGAGGAGAAAGGCGCAAAGGGGTGCCTGCGTACAAGAAGTTGTTCAAATACGAGCGGTATATTGCTGTAAGGAAGAGAGTTGGCTGCCGTGCGAGGAGTTGGGGTGACATAGATCTGGAGATCGACGCTGAAGCAGATTGCGAAAGTCCTGCTTGTCCAGACATGTTCGCTATTGCTCCGCCATGAGTCTGCTATGGTGAGATGATATGCACTTGACCCCGTGCAGCATGTGAAAAGCGAGTGAGGTGACGTCGAATTAAGCTTTGTGGTTGAGCGTTCCTTCCCTATCTGGCTTCAGAATGATGTGACGTTGAAGATGTCGCAGGCTTGAACAACTGAAACGGACCATCAACGCGTAAGCCTCACACTGCAGGAAGTGAATACTCAGTTACTGATACCGCCAACAGTGAAGTCGCTACCGAAGGTCCGCGGGCTAGACTGCTTGGTCCGTCCACACCTGACTTTACAACGCTCCTCTGAACTTGAAGTGCTCAAGATAGCAAAGCTATCAACACGGCTTCAAAATGTAAGGCACCCCTTGCTAGACTTTCAGCCCTAGCCACTGACCAGGAGACAGGGCAGAGGCAAACAGGGCAGAGGCACCAGCGCAAAGAGGACTTCTACCGAGCGAGGATACTCCGCTATTTCACGAGGCACCGCGCCTCCTATTAGGCGCAGCTCGAACGCCAAGCAGAGCAGAAGGACGTTCGCAAAGAAGACTGCTACCGAGCGAGGCTACTCCACAATTCCGCGGAGTACTTAGCTATCAGCTGGGGCGACGTCCACTGCCGTTTCGATTCCTGGCCCTTCCCGCAGAAATCCGCAACACGATCTACAGATTTGCTACGTACGAAGACCGCGCTCTCAAGTTAAAGCTCTTCAAACTGCGGCCTATTACTCGTACCGCCCACCAGCTCCGTGCAGAGGCACTCCCGGTGTTCTTCGAAGTCAACACGTTCGTCGCCGAGACACTTGGTCCATTCGGAGCTCGCACTACATGGCGCAATTTCACGATGCATGATCAAAGCACCGTTCAGGAAGGCGGTTATTTGTCTGTCACAGACTCCCGGCTTTACAAACCCGGCACGTTGTGCCTCTCTCCGCACATCGCTGAATTCCTCGACACGGCCGAGGGCAAGATGAACATAAGGTTTCGCAACCTAGACCTGATCATCAAAGACCGCTCTGCGGCCGTCGCCAGCTATGAGAGGATCCATCGCCACGAGACTGTCCATGTCAAACTACACATGCGGAGCAAGATATCATCAACTGAGGATACTGATTCGCGGATCTGGACATCCTATCCACGTTTGATCTCCCAAACTAAGAGGTTTCCTGGGAACAAGCATCATCCCGACGAGCTTTACAAAAAAGACTTGGAGTATATCGCTGACCCTGCCAGAACGATGCTCGGGGAGCATCTCGCAAAGAACGCTTCCAAGGGTTTGACATTTGAAGAGGTGCAGGAGGTGGCTAACTGCGTACGGGTAGCTCGGCCAAAGGATGACAGAATGCCGTGGTGCCAACAGAAGAACCTGAACTTCCCGGGCAGTGGGTAGCATGTTTCTCGGCTCAGAAGCATGATTCCAACACGCAAAGGCGGTGGCTGGTGTTCAAAACTGCTGGCGTGGCGGAGGTTCGAATTCAATATCACCAGATCTGAGACGTTACAGCCGCCCAGGTGCGTGTGAAGAGGAGATTGAGACACATGACAAAGACCCTACGACTGATGAATGTACGTGGGCGCATGGAAGCTGCTCACGTGCGCGGTGTAGCGAGTAGCTCCCACGCAGATGGTAGCTGAACAAAGGCCAGGTTTGTAGAGTAAGACGAATGGCAGATCGTGAAGCTTCCAGCTTGACACATCTTCTTCGACAACTGAAACAGAGTTGACAGACTTGCATTGATGCTAATACAATAGCAAACCTGGTTTGACTTAAGAGAGCTCGCCAGCTGGCCATATATTTCCTATTCTCACAAACTAGCTCCTCCAGCTCTTCCATCGATCCTGGGTCCGTACTCGCCAGCACTCAAAACGCCATCGAAGGACAGCAGCGTCAACATGTGAGTCTCACTTGCCAACAAACCTTACTGATATGCTAACAAGACATCAGGCTCGGCACTAGAGCGCAGAAGAAGCGTGAGGCTGACGAAGCTCCGACTGACAACACAGTAGACTCCTCCGCATCCATCGAACAAGCCACAGAGCCGCACTTCCGATTCATTGACCTTCCTCCTGAAATCCGAAAGATCGTTTACACGGTAGCAACCAAAACAGAAGGACCACTGCGCCTCAGCGAATTTCGACTGCCGCCAATTACCAGCGCGTCCCGCCAGCTCCGGCTCGAAGCCTTGCCCGAGTTCTTCGGCGTCAACACTTCCACCGTCGACGTCACCGCACCCTTCGGCGCTGGCAGCTATCATGTCAATCGTCTTCCGTATCGTGGGTGGCGATATGTCAGTCCAAACGCCAGCAGGTATCGAACCTTCGGCACCCTTGGTCTGCCACGCAGCATGAATTCTTTCTTCCATTCGCTGGATGGTAAGATCGCGGTCAGATTCCAGAACTTGGACGTCGATATCAGAGATTCGAGCACATCTCCGGACTTCTACAACTGGCACGGCCACGAAGCTGTTCAGCACACCGTGATTCACATCCGTGCCGCGGCGCCGAGCACGGACGCGCGCATGTGGACATCACGGTATCAAGATAATTGGGGGATGTTTCATCAACTGGTAGACAGCGAATATGTCGACAGAGGCATGGAATACGTCTCAACTCCTGTCAAGGCGTTTTTGAAAGCGAACTTGGCTGAGCCTGATTACACGGGATTGAGTATCAAGGATGTACAGCAGATGGCGAACTCGGTGCGAGTGGCCCCACCACCAGGAGCTGCAATTAGCGGGGTGCATAGCGACTGGTATGTATGAGGCGTTGCAGATATGGAAATAACAAGATGCACGAAGGCCAGCGGTGTTCTACAAGAGGGCGTGCGGAAGCCTTTTCGGGATGGAAGTCAGTGATGCCTACGGAAGATGAGTTTAAGCATGGGTCAGTTTCAAGCGCCAAGTCAAGCTGCAGGCGAAGCAATCATGAGTGAGTGAGTGTTCTTTGCTTGGCTGACTACTGCAGACGCAATCAACTGGTCGGCTAATGATGAACAAAGTAGAGCAGCATACCTAGGTGCAACTAAATTCCAGCAAGTAAGTGACCACTACCCCTTTCCTACTATACGCTCAATTAGTGCCTCATTGTCTTCAGCAGCGCAGTATATCTTCAACGTCGACCGAAGTGTCTATGGACCTCATCTCCGTTCACGTGATGTAAATAGGACCTACATCTGCGTCTGCAACATATTCACTCTACAGCGTTCTTGCGGCAAGCCTCGGTGGTTGCCTCACCAACCACCATCATTCATTTATACGCCAGTGCCTTCTGTCTTTAGCGTCCAGCGTTTCACACCACTCCAGAATCAACCCTTCTCTGGCAGTTCCGCCGCAGCACTCACCTGGCTGCCAGCGCCCTTGGTTGTATGGCCGCAAAAGGGGATCTCAACAACGCGGATGATAGTGAGTGCTCTTACCAGTCGTTACATACTATGCTGACTCCCATCAGATCCTACGCGTACCGTCATGGCTCGGAGTCAATCAAGTTACTCTACAGCCAGGCCTGATCCTTTCCGCCTCCTTGACCTACCGGCGGAATTGCGAAACCTCTGCTACCGTTACGTTACATACAGCCCCAACGTCCAATACCTTCGACGTCTCAAGCCCCCGGCAATCACTCGAGTATCACGGCAACTCAGATCCGAAGCGACGCCAGTCTATTTCGACGTAAACCACTTCACGATCGAGATTACTCTACCATACACCATCGGCTTTCATACAGATGGACCTAGCAGCTTCAACGCCAGCTTTCTGCGCGAGACGGACTCTCGATGCAGGAAGACCGGCACTCTGCAGCTGCCTCGCGAGATCCGCGCTTTCTTCAAAGGGGCCGGACCGGTCGCCGCTCGCATTAAGAATCTGCCCACCGATTTCGTACTGCTGGGAGACTTGAAGGGTGGTGACCGGCGTGGCTACGTCACTTTCCCGCTCTTCACCGTGCGTTTGAGTCACGATATGGATCCCGTTGTGTTGCGAGATCAGCTGTACTTCGCTAGTCCCGAAGACTGTCAAGAATATGACGACGACATCGACTATTTTGGTGATCCGGTTGTGCTTTCCATTGAAGCGCAGACCACTAGGCGTGGGTATAGTGGTCTCACAATCGGAGATGTACGACAACTGGCGCGTACGGTCCGCTGTGAACCAAAGAACGGTGCGCTGAAGTTGCGGAAGGGCGAGTGGAGGTGAGGAAGGCAAACATACTTGCGTTTCGAAGGTACGACGGGCTACTGGTGGTCAACAAGAAGTCTCAATGGTAGTTCCAGCAAAGCAAGAAGCGGGACAGTGCGAGGAAGAATGGTTTCGGGCGATTCGGCTTTGTTGGATCGTAGCTCAGCTGGCGTTCTCTTTGTTCGCGAGGTTGCTCTAGGAGAAGATGTACCATGTAGTGTGCTATCGAATGTCTGTATCAGTATCAGAAGCGAGATCTTTGCCACCGCTGGTATAGTACGGATGGAATCTCTTGCACACGTGCAGCTCTGTGCACATTCACTTCGAAGCGGGACTACCCATGCACTCAGCGGCTATTGACGTCAAAAGTTGGCGGACCAACGCCATCTGGATCCAATTACCTTCACTTCTCTCTGAACACCCGCCGCCTTCACCTTCCTGAAGACCCATCTCCGCCCTACATCGCCGCAACAAGACAGGCATGCAGCCGTGATACTGATCATCGACCTTCGTGGAACGCCGCCCTTGAGCAATGACCTGTGAGTCGATACGCCTTGCGAATGCCGAACGCCTCTGACTTCAAGCAGCTCACTCACTATACACGACTGACACATCATGGATCGAACTCAAAACGCTGTCGCAAGAGCCCAGGATACGAAGGCGCTCATCCCTCTCTCACCGCTGCAAGGCCGTGGCAACCAGCCCTTCCGCTTCCTTTCTCTGCCGCCGGAGCTGCGCAACTCCATCTACGCCTACGCCACCAAGGATCCAAATCCGAACCGCGCATGTCTCCGTCTCCGCCACCTGAAGCCGCCCCCAATCACCCGAGTTTCTCGTCAGCTGCGCACAGAAAGTCTCCCCGTCTTCTTCACCGTCAACACAATACTCGTGGAGACGACCGCACCGTACACTGGTCACGGCACAAACGATATCCCCGTGGACCACCCAGCTTTCCTCTCCAGAAAGGATCCAAGATGGAAGCAAACAGGCACCCTCCAGCTCCCACCAGTTGTCGACAAGATCCTTGGAGACGCCAAAAAGCTCGGGGTGAGGATGCCTAAAGTCCGGATCCGCGTCAGCAATCTGATCAGTCTCTATGCCGGAGGTGACGGCGATGGTGGTTCCATTCTCTTCATGGGCCTCCTGCGCCGCGACAGAGAGGTGAAGATCATTGCTACCCCGGCAGGGGACGAGGGCGCTGGTAGGCGGAGATTTGAAAAGCATTTGGCGTATCTCTCGGCTCCGATGCGCAAATATATGCTGATGGTGAGATCAAAAACGGGTTGGGTGGGATTCTCGATTCGTGACTTTCGACTGCTGGCGTGTATGGTTAGACGCGCTCCCAGGGAGGGCGCGCGCGCGTGCTTGCAGAAGGCTGGTGGATGTAATGTGTGAGCTTTCTCCAGTGAGCGAGATAAATGTTGAGATTGGCGAGATGCTCTTTGGCAGCGGACAGAGCTTGGACAAGCGGCGGAGGTACTCGACGGTGCTTGGTAGATGACTGCGTATTGCGGAGATGTCGATGACACGTGCTTTGGATAGAGCCTCAATAGTCTAGCATGATGGTCAGCAAAACGCTCAGCGAGTATAAGTCTACTTACATCCATCCGTCCTTCCCCTCATGTCTTCCAGCCGCCCATCACTTATCATTTCTCTTCCACCGCATCATCTCACACTGTATGCTTCCCGCTCTCGTTCCAGTCCAAGGTCTACACGTGCAGCTGCTTGCACATTCACTCTGAAGCGGGACTACCCGTGGCAAACCTTACAGGTAGTGACGTTAAGCGTTGTCGGATCAACGTGGCTTAGATTCCTCACCACATGACTAGACAGCCGGCCCTTTCACCGTAGTCCTTCTCCAGCATTAGCCTCCGCCTTACATTGCCGCGACTGTTCCGCCATACAGCAGTGATCGCGACGTCAATCCACATCAAGCCGGACTACAGCGGTGGTAAGCGAACCGCCCTTGGAATTGCGAAGATGGACTAACACCAAGCAGATCCCCAAGGGTAGCCGCCAACATGCCGTGCACCCTGAACACCTTCATGCGGACTGAGCACCGCCGTTTATCCCTGACCAACTACCAAGAGACGTCGGCACCCAACCCTTTCGATTTCTCGACCTGCCTCGTGAGCTACGCAACGAAGTCTACGGCTACGTGACCGTTATGCCAGAGCCGCGCCTTAGTTGGACGTACATCAGCAACATCACACCCCCAGCAATCACCCGAGCCAGTCGACAGCTGCGCGCCGGGTCGCTCCCAGAGTTCTTCCAAAATCCTGATAACCAGTTCGGAATCAAGACCATCCTCCCGTACAACGGAAAGATGAGCAACCACGGAAACTACAAAGCCGCCTTCCTGCAGGAGTCCGACGCTCGGTTCGAAGAGACAGGTTTGGTGAAGTGCTCACTTCGCGTGGAGAACATCCTCAACGAGGCCGAGAAGTTGGGCGTCCGGATCAAGGACTTCTAGATGGAAGGCAGGTATCTGTCCTCACTTCATCCGAAGGGTAGTGACAGCTACATCTTCGCCATCACACTCCGACACGAAGTCAAGAGACTGAGGATTGAGGCCCCGGGTCAGTTTCTCGGCGTGGACGAGGGTGATGAGTTCCAAGCGGACTTCCAGTGTATCATCGGCCCGGTTAAGGAGTTCTTGAAGGCGGAGAGGGAGAAGCCGGGATATAGAGGATTGTCGATTACGGCGATTCGACAGCTCGCTCGCCTGGTCAGAGTGCCGCCGAGGGAGGGTGTGCGCGTGTTGGTGGAGGGCAAGTGGAAGAAACGTTTGGCTAAAGCGAAGCAGGAGTTGTGGGCGGGGTCCTTGCTCCGGGACCGACATAGGCAGTGGGAGCAGTTGGCGAGGCAGCTGAACGGCGGTCGAACTTCTTTCTTAGTGCTGGGACTGTCGACGGTTGAGCAGCTCTGTTGGTGTGGAACCAGGGTTGGAATATTGCAAGCGTTGTTGAGGAGCATGCAGCTGTTGACGACGCGGGAGATGCATCCGACAGCGATGACACAAATGATGTGATGCTCCGAGCGAGTTGATATTTAGGGCTCTAGTACAGTGCTTCAGCTAATTGGTCAACAAGTATAAGTTTACTTACACCTGCCCATTCATGTTCACTATCATCATAATGCATCCATCCTTCTTCTCGAACCATCTTCGTCTCATACCATTCAGCAGCTCGTCGTAAACACACATCGGTGCATGTCCACATCCACCTCGCCACCACCACACTCAAGGCCGACACCTCCCCATATACCTCGGATAGAAACACGTATCTCGCACCGTATGCTGCTTACACAACCACGCCAGAAACCGCTCCAACCCCAACCCATACCCGCCATGCGGACTCGTGCCATACCGCCTCTGATCCGTATACCAGTAATACTCCTTCGGATCAATCCCCTCCCGCTTATACGCCGCCATCAACTCCTCATAATCATACGCCCTCATACTGCCACCCACAATCTCTCCCACACCAGGCATCAGACAGTCCATCGACTCCGTCAACCGCTTGTCGTCAGGGTCAAGCTGCATATAGAACGACTTGATCTCCAGCGGGAAGTGCGTAAGGAAGATGGGCCGGTTGATGATATCCGTCATCTTCCGCTCCGCCGCCTCCGCGATGTCGTCGCCGAAGGTGTGGGGCTGGCCTTCTTCGTTCATGATCTCGTGTTCAACCAACCAGTCGATGGCTTCAGAGTAGCGCATGCGTTTGAACGGGCGCTCGGGCATCTGGAAGCCAGGGTTGAGGTCCTGGATCATGGCTGCTGTACGTGGGTTGTCGAGGACGATTGCGAGGACGCTGCAGATGAGCTCTTCGAGATGGGCGAGGAGGTCGTCGAAGGAGATGAAGTCGAGTTCCGCTTCCACGTGGGTATATTCTGATAAGTGACGGCGAGTCAATGACTTCTCAGCTCGGAAGGACTTCTCGATACAGTAGCAGTTTCCGGTGAAGGGCAGGGCGGTTTCGAGGTAGAGTTGCGAGGACTGAGTGAGGTAGGCCGGCTCGTTGTAGTAGGGAAGGGAGAAGAGGGTGGCGCCGCCTTCGACTTGAGTTTGCACGAGGGCTGGTGGCGAGACTTTCACGTAGCCGAGTTCGTGGTATTTGACGTTGAAGGCGTGCTCGACGGCATCACGAACGATCATGACAGCGGATGCCTTTTCGCCGCGGAGAACGAGATGGCGCATGTCGAGAAGAGTCTGAGGGTCGCCCTTTTCTTGGACTCTGTTGGTGATTGCATCTTCGCCCCCCGGAGCCTTGCCGATGATCTCGTAGTAGTCGGCATGAAGTTCGCGGTTGTTTGGCGCGTTCTTGCCAGCCGGCACCTCCCACATCTCGCCCGTGATCATCATGCTGGTCTCGCGGGTAAGTGTGACAGCATCGTATGTCTTGGCGAGGTTGCCGGTGAGGACGCATTGCATATAACCGTGGCCATCGCGGAGTGTAATGAAGAGGACCTGACTCTGTTTGCGCTCGCGATGCACACGGCCGAAGACACGCACTCGTGTGCCGCGCTTGTCGCTGGAGTAGTCGACTTCTTCCGTTCGCTCACCAGAACCTAGCTTGACGATCTCAGGACGAGTCTCGCCCAAGTGGATCCGGACGGCTTTGGGCAGGCTGCCGTCCTCGGTGATGACAATCTTCTTTGCCTCTTCAAGTGCCTTGCTCCGCTCCTCTTCTTCTTTTTGCTGCCGGATCGCCAGGTCCTTCTCCTTGCCTGCCTTCTTTCGCTGCGAGTCGGCGTAGTTGGCTGCTTTCTTGAGTGCTGCTTTGGCTGCTGGCTTATAGCTGGCCTCTTCTTCGTCGCCCTCCTTTCGGTTCACGAGATACTGTGCTTGGTCGCCATGCTGCAGAAAGGCGTGGCCAACACTCTTGAACGGCTTTGACTGCGAACCATCTGCTTCTTGACTATCTTGACCTGTCTCTTCGTCGATATGTACCGTCTTCTTCTCGGCGTCCGCCATGATTGCTGTTTGTGAGTTTGTGTATCAATTTGTGTCGAATCGAGAGGTGCAATGGATCATAATGGTCGATTTATACCATCCAATGCCTGTGTCTTGTGAATCATATTTCTTGTGACTCGAATTGAGTTCAGTAATCTAATCACGCACGATCTAATCAACTTTTACGCCACAAGCACGAGCCACATCACAACTCAATCTTGACCGCACAGGCTCCCTCCCCTTCTCTTCTACCATTGATCTGAAGACTCGAGCAGCTCGGTTGCCAGTCACTACGAGCGCGCCCAACAAACCAAGTCCTTGATTGTTAGTACGGGTGACCTTCTCGATCATTGCACAGCACTCGGACACTGTCTGCGGTCATAGTGGGGCATTGGCTCCAATCTATCCTTTATCTTCCGTCTCTTCCACTCTGCTATGTCGATTTCCTTCTTCATGAAAACGTTCTATTTCGCAGCTTCATCATGTACTCCTACACCATCCCGACAAAAGCTATCGTCACCTATACGGAGCCGGACTGGCGTCTCCAGGATGTCCTGGTCCGGGAGCCAGAGTCCCACGAACTCCTCATCAAAATCATCGCCACCGGAATCTGTCACACTGATATCAAGAACGTCGGCGGCATATACCCTCGCGTTCTAGGCCATGAGGGCTCCGGCCGGATCTTGCGGCGAGGACTTGATGTCGACCCAGCGTTGAAGGAAGGCGATCCCGTCTTGCTGTCCTTTGCTTACTGCAGGGAATGTCATATGTGCAATACAGGCCACCCTGCAATGTGCAGGGATCAAATCCCGTGGACCATACGAGGGCAGGATCCGAATTTTGCGCTTGCGGAGGGCGAAGGCGAGGACGAGAGGTTGGAGGACGATGGAAGTGGCAAGAAGAGGGTGGTTAAGGCGAGCTACTTTGGTCATTCGAGCTTTAGTGGTATTGCGCTTGTCAAGGAGAGTTCGGTGGTGCCGGTGAAAGATCTCATTCAGAACGATGAGGAGCTCAAGATCTTTGCGCCGCTTGGGTGTGGTAGTACGTTGTCCCATATACATCTTTCCAAGCTCATCTACATTCGTCTGTATGCTGATCTCCCATTCACAATGTGCAGTTCAGACCGGTGCATGTGCAGTAACCAATGTGCTCAAACCGGACCCTAGCTACGACAGTATCGCCGTGTTCGGCCTCGGCGGTGTTGGCTTAAGTGCTGTTATGGTGTGTCCTCTTGTCAGCCCAGAACCGCATGGTTCATCCTTTGTGCTGACTTCATGTAGGCAGCAAAGGCAGTCGGCATCAAAATCATAATCGCCGTCGACATCCTCCCCTCCCGCCTCTCCCTCGCTAGCGAAGTCGGAGCAACGCACACCATCAACAGTAAGACCCTCAGCCCAGCCGACCTCACCAAAGCACTCCGAGATCTGCCACCCTTCTCCTCCCCCACCGGTCCAGAAGGCCCAACAGGCATTGTAGATACCACAGGCATCCCCGCCCTCCTGCAAGCCGCCCTCGCCTCTGTTCACCGTCTCGGCCGGGTCGTGCAACTCGCTAATCAAGGCCCCGGGAGCGAGGTTGGAGTGGGGTTGCCGGAGCATATGAGTAATGGGACGCATTTGACTGGGACGATTCAGGGGGATGCGGATCCGAAGAAATCGGTTCCGATGTTGATCAAGTGGTGGAGAGAGGGGAAACTGCCGTTGGAGAAGCTGGAGAAGAGGTATCCGGTGGAGGACTTCGACAGGGCGAGAGAGGAGATGCATGGGGGTGGAGTGATCAAGCCTGTTTTGATTTGGCCGGAGTAGAGATTCGCACAACTTTTATTCGGGGATAGTAAGCTGAAACAGGGTTTTAGCCCCGACTCCTTCCTGGCTTGCTGTGGCGGATCCGCGATGACAGAGCCTTCTCAGCGCCAGATCTAAAGCCTGTGTAGCCTCGTTATGTGACAGCAGAAGCAATACTACCCAAGTCGACAAGCAGAGTCCGTCAACCGCCATTTGCCACCACGGGCCCTCGCGACCAGCTTTACAGCATCTCACACTCTCCAAGCAACCTACTCGTACTCGTCACCGACACAATGCCTCATACAGTCCACATCGCGAGCTTTGACCGTCCAGCCGGCTGTTGTGTGGCGTCCGGTGGTGCTGGCCTTCGCACCGAATTTGCCAACTTATGCAGTTCTTTGATCGTCAAGCCCCGGAACACGGGCTCCGCCAACTTCTCGTTGATGATCGCCTTCGCAGGAGTCGAAAGATAGTCCATGTCCTGATTAGACGCCACGTATGTCGCATGCTGGCCCCAAGGAGTCATCAAGTTTCTCTGGTACTTGCAGGTGAACACCGGCGACTGACCTGGACTTGGAGAGGAGATACTCTCAGTAGGTGTGCTTCGAAGGCTTAAGGTCGCCCATGGAGTTCCTTCAGGGATGACTAATTCACTGAACCCTGGCCCAGACTCGATTTGCTGAATGACCAGCTCCAGATTGCGGAAGCGTGCTATCGCTTTTCCTTCGGCGCTGTTGAGGAACGGGCTGACTTGCGGTGGAAGGCGGAGGATACCTGTGCGCGAGCGTCTTCGGTCTTTTGGGTCAAAATATAGGCCTCGCTGGGTTCGGACGCCGCTCACAGAGATCGGCTGGCCTACGAATGGGGCGGTGATGCGGACGTGGAAGGTATTGATGTCGAAGAAGACGGCCAAGGATTCGGAACGAACTTGTTTGCAGGTGCGTGCGATAGTCGGAAGTCTGAAGAGCGCCATACGGATGACATGGGGCTTGCGCGTGGCAAGCTTGTAGATGATATTACGAATTTCTGCGGGGAGGTGAAGAAATCCTGTGGACGACCGAGTCGCTTCTTGCGTTGGTGCGCTTGTTATGGCTGTCCTTGCTTCGTCTGCGTTGCCGGAATCCGTACTGTCACCCTCTCGCTTTCTTTGCGTCCCGGTGACGGGCCTGTAATACAGTTAGTATGACGATTGTATTGTAGAAGTCGGAGCACTCACATGCTGATTGCGGCTTTCCTGTGCAACGACACGGATATGAGCTTCTGACAAAGGCTGACGCAAGTTTCTTGCGCAGGTGCGAGAAAGAAGGTGGGTGATGTGAGAAGGCGGCAGCAGCTAGAGATTTGAGGTCAAGACATGCGTGAGAAGTTGGGTAACCCGCCAAAGCTTGACGTCATCTTATGAAAGAGTGCATGTGAATGTAGGGGATGGCAGCGGGCGGACCCGCTGTTTGTGCTGGGCCAAAACGAAGAAGAAAGAGAGTGTGAACCACACTGAACTTACTCGATTACAGCATTAGATGAGACGAAGCCTATGGCTATAATCTGACTCTTCAAGCTGACAACGCCATCAGAATCCTCATTCAAGACTGTACCTGGTATCTGAGCACCTCTGCCCTCAGTCCTAGCCCCAAAAGCAATGCAAATACTCCGAACGCTCGAGAAGTGGCGCTGACATGCGCTGCGTGACCATCGCGCAGATCCAGCCCTCAAGTACGATACTTACTGTATCCTCCGATCACTCTTCGCTCATGCTTGCAACGCCAACAGTCTTCGCAGACTTGAAAACCAGTTGCGTTGCCTAATTCATAAAACCGAACGGCGTGGGCTCGGTGACTCGCGTCAAGTTTTCCAGCTGGAAGACCTCGTCCATGGTAAAGTCTTTGAAATCCTCCTCCACCAGCTTTCTTTCAATCATCGCCTTCACCCGAGCCGCAAGGTGGACCAAATCTCGGAAGTACTCATGCCCTTCCCCAAGCTCCGCATCTGAGTCGCCCGTGCGGTACCGGCACGTAAGCACACGACGTCCTACAGGACCGGTGCCATCGAGTCGTAGCTCCGCGTACGGTAGAGAACGACTCCGGCCGATGAGTGTGATATCGATTCGCATTTTCCGCCATCTAGCCGCCATCTTTCCATTATCCGAGTTGAGGAATGAGCGTACGGTAGGGTTTTGCAACACTAGTGTAGAAGGGATCTTCCATCTGGGATTGAGGTAGACGCCTTCGAAGAAACGCGAGATACCGTTGACACGGACCGTATGATGCTCAGCTCGGTACGGGGCGGTGATCTCAGCGTAGGAAGTGTTTACGTCGAAGAACACTGGGAGGGATTCTTCGCGGATCTGGCGATTGATGCGCGTGATGGCCGGGAATGCGAAGTGTGTTACCTAAGGGCAGGTGTCCTGGACCTCTTGGTACGTTGCGTAACCATAGATGTGCGTGCGGACCTCAGCTGGGAGGTCGAGGAGGCGGAACGACGAGGGGGATTTGTGCTTTTTGTTGACTGGCGCAGGGCGGGCTAGAGGGTGATTTGAGATGGGTAAGCTTCGCCTGAGCTCTGGTAGTTGGCCTGTGGTTATGTGAGCACGACAGCGAAGTTATAAGAGTCTGGGTACTCACATGTTGACTGCAGACCCGAAGATGATGCGCGCGTTGTCGAGGCGGCGTTGCGAAATTGAGGTGGATGTCGGGAAGGAGCAGGCGGTCGCGGCTCCATATATAAGATCAAAGCGTGCGAGTGAATCGGGGGCAGGCGACAACGCTTGACGTCATATTCCAGCAGAAGTGAATGTCGTGAAATCGTGAAAAGGATCGGATCGTCTCGTTGGAACAAAGACCGGCGAGAGCGTGAGCCACAACAGGCGTACCAGATGGTGTCTTCGCGGTAGCAGGTGTATACAAAGTTTGGGTGTAGAATATAGAACGAAAAGATACTTGATGGAAGAGAGACTTGAGAGTGAGATAGGCAATCTATGCTTCACTTACTTTCACCGACTGCTTATGATTTTCCAGACCATGCTAATGCAGTAGTCACAATGTCAGCGCACTCTAGATGCAGACAAGCAGCAGCCAAACAATGTCCGACTCTTGTTTGCCTCGTTACTGAAACATCCAGTCTCAGCGAGAGCAATCCGCCAGCCCGCGCTCGGGCCTGCTCTTTGGTACTCGCAGCATCACTGCACCGCAGACTCCACTGTTCCCAGCTCGCCATCGTGCTTCGTCTCAATAATACTGACGCCACGCCAGCTGCGTTGCGCCATCCCTTGGTGGCCTGCGAACCGCTTGCGCAAATTGGTCAAGGTCCTTGATCGACAGACCGCGGTATCGATATCCAGACGTGCCAGACGTGTGCTTGCGAACGATCTTCCCGAACAGCTCGATCATGGGCGCCCATAAGTACTTCCAGTCCCCATCGTAGTCATGTCGATCTGCTTTCACGATGTCCTCCCGACCAAAGCTCCGGGCAGACCACTTTCCTCTCATGCCGAAGCAAACGACAGCATCAAAGTCGTCGTCGTCTGGATCCATCTCGTACAGCGTATCCAGCATGTGGAGTTCGAAGATCAGATTCTTGATGAGTGGCGCCGTCTCGCCGGCAGCCCTGAAGAAGGTGCGTATCTGCATTGGAATCCTCAGCCTGCATGTCTTCATGAACCTCCCATCCGCTTCCGTCAAAAATGATCCTTTAGCGTATCGAGCCGATCCTTGCCCGTACTGAGCATTGTAGAGGAACTCTCCGCGGCCACTGTATGGTGTGGTAACCTGAGCGATGAATGTGTTGGCATCGAAGAAGATCTAAACACCGAGATGAAGACATTAGCGGATGTTGAAAATGTGACAGCCAGGTTGGCCAACGACCACTCAGCTTAACTTACTGGTATGGACTCCGATCTGAGCTGGCGACTGGCACGAGTGATGGCCGGTGGCTTGAGTGCTCTTAGCTGCAGAGGATCCGTGCTTTGGGTAGCGAAGCGGTACACCATGTTCCGAAGCTCAGCGTGCAAGTCACGAAAACGAAATGGATGCTCGATAACGAATTCTCCGGTCGCGCTTAGATGTGGATGATCCGCGTCGTGAGGGTGGCCGCAGCGGCAGTTGTATTGCCATGGCGGATAGAGGATGGGAAGTGGCGGGTTGAGGTCAGGCGGCTCAGGCTTGTAAAAAGATGACGAGAACGTGTATGGGCTGGTGTATGGACTCTGGACAGGGCCGTATGGATGGATTGGAGGTCGAGATGGCCAGTCGGTCAGGCTGTTCGGTTGGTAGGATTCAAGCTGTTCGGTCGTGCTCTGGGGCGGAAGATATGAGTATTGATTGTTGCACGGGTAGATGTCGTTGATAAGCTGGGATGGTGGAGCGGGGAGGCCGTGCGGAGTGCCAAGGCCCTGATGCACAAGATTTGTGTACGGATTGCCAGCGCGGATGGTGTAGTCTGTGGGCTGAGGCAACAGACTGCGCGCGGGATATGCTTGGTAGACGTTGGTCTGCTCGGACGTGTCTGGTCGCGAATAACCCGTGTTTTGACTGACACGGCAGTAGGCGTGAGTCGTGGGCTGCAGAGGTTGGGTGATGGTGCCAAACGGCTGGACGATATTTGGCGATGTGTTCGGTGTTGGCCGTACAGGATTCGTGCTTCGATCGGGAGATAGGTAGGCGTGGTTTGTGGTTCTGGGTGGTGGGTTGGAGAAGTGGTATGGCTGGTTGTCATCGAAACTCGCATTCGTGCTCAAAGGCGCGAGATACGTGCTTTCGAAGAGGTAGCCGTCGGCGTGATCCCGCAGCCCACCGGGCGACGATTGCATGACGTCGCACAACCCGGCCATACCGGTGCTGTTATCAGTCTTGGCCACGCTGTTCGCGATCAAAGAAGGGAGGGGGAGCTGCTGCTCATGCATGGCCTGCCGCTGGGCTTCGGTCCTACAACTTGTCAGCCTCTGTCTCTGGACTATTATTCTCTGGAGAAGGAACGCACTTATCAAGGACTGCGCGCCAGTTCGCGTCCATCGTCACGTCTGTACGGAGCAGGTCTGGTTGCTTGTTGTGTGCTCAGTATGGGAGAACCTCCAGAGCCTGATGGTGAAGAAGCTGAGAAGTTCGAGGTGAACCTGTATAGAGAAGGGTCCACGCAATATCTGCTGTGGGTCTCGTGTGATTCTCGGAAGCCGGGCAAAGACCGCTAAGCATTTCCAGAAGAGCAGCAGGGGTGCGTTTGCGCCTTTAGAACAACGAACACACCCCATTGTCGTCTTTCCACGAAGGAGTACCAGGAGGAGGACCACAATCGCGCAGCTCTTCGTTCGATTCAGTGCCCCTTCATGCCAGCTACCTTGACCTTGACCCATAGTCATCACGGACCGGAGCACCTTTATTGGCATCAGTCTCGTCATCGCGGAGATTCTCTCCTCATCGACCACATCACTAGTTCCAGTGCTGCCCGGACTGTTCTCAGCGAGGCGTAGGGAGGTCGATACATTGCTGTTTCGCCTGCTCTCAATCCTCTACTGTAGCGCCATAGGCTGAGATCTGCTGGACAGTGGTAGTTTCGGCATCTGTGGCAGTCACGGAAGTGGTCGCTTTCGCCAATGCATTGATTGTCTCGGGTCGGCACTCCGACAGACTTGCTGGAGCCCTCTGTGGCTGTTCCAGGGGTTCCTTGCGTCTGGTCCGTTCGGATAATGGAACGACATCACCCGCTCGTACTGCAACCGGATGATAGGCAACCAGTGACGAAGCAATCGATGCTGAAGCGATCCTACGCACCAAGATCCGTGTCATCTCCACCCGAAATAGCTGGAGAGCCTCTTGTTTATGGTCTTTTGCTGCCAAACAGCGTTTCAGCGGTCGCCACTTGAGTCATCACTTCAACCCAAAGGCCCAACATCATCAAGCGCAATCGCGACTCCAGAGCAACGGACCCTGGTCTTCGAAATCGTAAAAGAAGCCACAAAAAGATTGACGTCTTCGCTGAAGGGATTGCTTGACACAGTACTGTCTGAGGAGGACTCCAAGTTGCTCAGCAAGTACAAGTTCAGATATGTACCGGCCAGGTGAAACCGAGGGCGGTGAGATGCTGGCGGCCAGGAAATACCAGCCCGGAAATCATCGCCATCGGCTGCGAAGACGTTGACGTCTATGCCTAAGAACGAGACGGTACAAGTGAGTGGAAGAAGAATGGAAAGCTTCCAGCAGGGTTTTCGCAAATCTTTCACTTGGTCGGCACCGACACTGAGAGATTCCGGGCAAACGACAGCAAGGTGTGGCCAGGTCATCCAGTATCATCCAACTACACTGTGTTGTAAGCTTGGGATCATAAACAGCACCAGCCGTCTGGTGATGCACGACATGCTATGCCACCGCTTCTCCAAGTCGGTTCGTGTTTGAACCAAACAGTCCTTGAGCAGCATGGACGCTCAAGGCTCAATAATGAGGACAGTTTTCCTTGTCAAAGCTTCCAACGTCGATCTTGTCGCCGCTGTTCGGACTCTACTGGCCGAGTTTTGCACGATGAGTGCATGGGCTCCTGACATCTTCATGAAGTCTGAGCCTTCCAGGAGGACCAAGAGAGCGCTGCACATACACACCAATTCCCTGCATGCTTACATCGCAACCTTAAGAATAGGTCTACGAACTCATGAGCTTCGGTAGTGGCGTGGCCTTTCTCGTAATTAAAAGAGGAGGCTGTGGTGCCACTGTCGATGTTGTCGATGAACCGGATTCTTCCGGCAAGAAAAGCAGTCGAATGTCCACATCTTCCACTCGACGCCATCCTGCGACCTGAAACCCCAAGTCGAAAGCAAAGGACCTAGGTCAGCTAGATGCTAGCAATCTCGAGCAGGTCCTGGCTTGACGACGTGCAATCTGACTCATGGGTCATCAGTGTAGTCTGGCGGCATGACATCTTCGTCTTCGTTGACCAGATTGTCGCCATTCTCGGACTCGACATGTACAGACCAAAGTGCAGAACCAGCCGCGGACGTAAGAAGGAACATGATGCTCAAAACCGGTATCAGCTGCAGGACCATGTACACGGCGCCGAACCACATATACTCAAAGCGCCTTTTCTTGGCCTTGATGAAAGCATTGCGTTCCTTCCGAGTGAAGCCTTTGAGTGCATAATATCTCCAGTTCAGAAGTGGACCTGCTCTGTACCCGGTACCCAGAAGGAACAGTGGCACCCCCGCGAAGGGTACGAAGGTCAATGGGAGTAGGATGGCGAACTCGATGATCTGCCGGAAGGAAAACGGAGCGAATGTGGCCCCCTTCTCCCTGGCTCCCAGCCTTTTGACAGGGTCGCTCTCATCGATGTCTTCGGAAACGGGCCTTCGGTTCTTCACGAGGTGCTCGTAGCCTTCTGCTATGAGCACTGCGTCGAAGATGTCGACCTGTGTGTGGTCCACGAACAGTGCTTCGAACAGTATGGAAATGAGAAGCGTGCCAATGCCGAGCACAAAGAAGGTGCCGTTGACCCAGGCAGATCCCTTATAGTGAAAGATGGCCAGGAACGCCACGACAGGCAGATAGGCGGTCATGAACAGCAGTACCAAGATGCATGTCGCAAGGAGGGTCAGTGGGAGTATCCGAGTCTGGGCCAGAGGGTGGAGGTATCGGTGGGTGAGAAAGTACCAGATGCCCTTGATGGGGTAAATGAATGCCGGGCTGAAGTTCGCTTTGAAGAACGACCGCGCAGAGCTATATCTGAGCTGCTGGTCTTGTGCCATGGTGGTCACTTCACGAAGGTGTGGCAGTCCCCGGTTTTGAGTCTTGCTGAGACGCGTCGATTCCTCGTCGTGTGCTCGAGATATCAGCAGTCTCTGGTCAGGAGAATTGTGAGAGCTGCGTGATCGAGAGAGGGAGGGATTCGAATTTCTTGTGATGGCTTCGCTGCCTGTCGCTGGAAGTTGGTAACGTACCTGCGCAAGCGTGAGGCGAGGTGTGGCGGCAGTGACGGAGCAAACCCGAGATCATCGGCAGAATCTCCCAGATCTAGATATTCCGGCCTTGGCAAGGTTTTCCTTCGCTACCTCCGCGACCATGTCGGGTGCGTTCACTTACCGAGTATCCTATCTCCACCCCCGAAAGCGACGTTGATCGAACGTCTCCATCAAGAGCTTTCATTTGGGATCAACTAAAGGCGAAGAAGTATAGCACGTCCATGACTCGCGGTGTCCAAAACGCGTGCCGTTGCCTTGGCCTTGACGCACGCGAGCATGATCCAGGAAATGAAATAACGGTAGGCGAGGGCCAACTCCTATACCATATGCCATGGCCTGCGCTTCGGATCCGCGAGAGTTTGCAGCATTTTTCTCTCCGTGTTTCCTTGTCAATTATCAGCTTCTAGGCTTCCAGGCTTTCTTTGGGTGTCCCCACCATGCACACCACCACATTCGTTTCGCTACTGGCGAGCCTGCCGCTCGCTTTCTCGCAGGATTCAGTCAGCTATGATATCGATAGCTATGGAGGCGGGACCGATTTGCCGTCGCAGACGTACATGTCGAACACCAATGTGCAGCCGCCAGAAATGCAAGTAAATTCCAATGGAACTGGGTTGCAGAGCGGATACATCTTTATTGGTGTTAATGGGAAGCCGGACAGCGGACAGAATTAGCCTGCCATATATGGTGATTCACATTGCTTGATTCCGTAGCACGCAATACTAACCTTGTCCCTCCAGAGTTCTCAGATGACATTGTGGGCTCGCTCGTGTGGACTGCAAACTACACCAAGCCTTTTGACTTCAAAGCGCAAACGTAAAAAGGCGACTCGGTCCTGACGTTCTGGTCCGGAGAGCTCCTGGATGGCTATGGGCGTGGATCGTTCTACATCCTCGATCAGGCCTATGAGGAGGTTGCACACTTCCAGGCTGCCAATTTCGGTGACAATATGGGGTACATCCACGAATTTTCGATCACTTCCGACGATACTGCCCTAGTTGCCATCTACCACGCGATTCCGTACGACCTGTCCGAGTCCGGAGGCTTGGAAGAAGGCTGGCTGTTCGAGAATACCTTCCAGGAAATCAACATCGAGACGGGCGAGCTCGTGTTTGAGTGGAATGCCAGCACCCATGTGGGCATCAATGAAAGTTACAACAGTCTTCCCTCTGATGTAAGGTAAGTTGAACTGTTACAATGCCAGTCGCGACGACACCAACTGATCCACCTACAGAATCTCTGAAGATGCACCACGGGACTATTTTCACATCAACTCCATTGAGAAGGATAGTAACGGCGACTTCTTAGTATCAGCCCGTGTAATGGACTGCATATACAAAATCTCTGGAGACAACGGCAGCATCATATGGCGTCTAAATGGCAAGCAGTCCGATTTTGAAGTCGACTCGGATGCCGCATTTGCTTTCCAACACGATGCACGCTGGCTCAACGACGATCAGACACGGTTGACCCTATTCGACAATGGCCCTACAGACACAATCGACTACTCGCGAGGGCTATTGCTAGACGTCAATCAAGACGATATGACCGTCGCGCTCATCACCGAATTCACCAACGAGGCGCAGACGTTCTCGCAATTTGAGGGTAGTTTGCAAGCCATTGATCCCTCGAACGAGACGACCAACTTCATACTTGGCTTCGGGAGTCAGCCCTTTTTCGCTGAGCTCGATCACGAAGGCAACACTCTGCTCGATGTTCAGTTTGGTGTATCGAACGTTGTGAACAGCTACAGAGCCTATCGCCAAACCTGGTCTGGAAGGCCAACGACAAACCCTGACATCTACTGGGACCAAGCCGGCAATTCGGCATACTTCTCTTGGAACGGAGCGACGGACGTCGACAGCTGGGTAGTCTGCACAGCCCCCTCAAGCAACTCGAGCACTTGGACAAACGTGACAGCTGCTCAACGTACAGGGTTCGAGACGACTGTTGATCTGAGCGATGCGGATTTGGAGATGTTTGTGCGCGGAAAGGCTGTCGACGCTGATGGAGATACGCTGGGCTGGACTGAAGCGAGTAATGGGAAGCAGCTTTTTGAAGCGCCGGGTAATGTCAAGGAGACTGGGTCAGCGAAGACCCAAAGGCCGACGAGTACCTCAACGCCGACAAGGGCCACTGGCGGCTCATCTCCTTCGACGACCACAGACTCTCCTTCGAGTTCGTCGAGCGGGGCAGCTGCCAGAGCCACGCAAGGTGTAATGGAACAGGTATATGTTGCCGCAGTCGTGGTAATTGGTGGTTTGGCGCTCGCATTGATCAAAGAAGATAATCAATAATTAATGAATCTTGTTCAGTGAATTGAGCACCAGTCCAACATAATTCTGCATCCGCCTTAACTATACATTGTCGCCTCATTTGGCCGGGTCATGGGACTCGCTAGGTATATTGGTTTCTTGCCTTGTCGATGAAAGTCGCTGGTGTCCATACATGTCCGCAAGCGCGAGCAGCGAAAATCATCGGCAAAACCTGCCCCAATTCCAGGCATCAACACGCGCCACCGACCTTCCCCTTTGCGAAAACATCAACATGGCGACCATACCAAATCTGAACACACTTCGATCAGGACGCGGTGGTCCAAGAAGACGTGGTGGTGGTCGAGGAGGGCTAAGCAGCGATGGAGAGCTCGATGAGCGAGAATCAGAAGCTGCCCGGGATAGAGTCGTCCAGCAAACAGACAATGACGCCAGCAGCAGCCGTTTGAGCGCCATAGAACTCGGATATCTCGACGATGAGTTCTCACAACAGCTATGGCCTCAAGGACAGAACGTGCCAAAACGATACCCGATCATCAACCGCGGCACGTATGTCAGGACGAAAGCTGTCGACAAACTGGTCGCCCTATTCCTCGAATCAGAGCCACAGCAGAGAAAACAGATTGTGTCTTTGGGTGCAGGCTCAGACACCCGCTTCTTTCGTTTTTGGAAGCAAGGGCTACTCCACAGCTCCGGCGTGAATTACCATGAGCTTGATTTCGAGGCGAACGTCAACCAGAAACGGCACATGACTCGAACCTCCCCAGGACTATCCGACCACGTCAAGCAAGCAGAGAAGGCTGGCTCGCTCTACTCACTCCACGCCATCGATCTTCGAGACCTCACTAAGAAGTCTCCGCCACCTGTACCTGGACTTGATCCGGAGCTTCCAACTCTGATTTTAAGCGAGTGCTGCCTGTGCTATCTACCTCCGGATCTCGCGAGCAGTGTGCTCCAGTACTTCACTATGAACATCAAGAGCTCGCTTGCAATGATCGTCTACGAGCCTATACGGCCCTTCGATGCCTTCGGAAAGACCATGGTCTCGAACCTCGCATCTCGAGGCATACACCTGCAGACCTTGAAGCGCTACTCCTCACTCGAGGCGCAAAGGCAACGTATGCGGCTTGCTGGCTTGAAGGGTGGCCAAGGTGCGAGAGACGTGTATGATCTATGGGAGAGCGATGTGTGGGTTCCGGGTGACGAGCGCCGTAGAGTCGAAGGTCTGGAATGGCTCGATGAGGTTGAGGAGTGGCAGCTTCTCGCTAGCCACTATTGTGTTGCTTGGGGTTGGACGGGTGAGATTTTCGAGAAGGCATGGGGCATGCTTGAAGGTGGACAGACGGCAGCCGAAACCAAACACGATGACATGGGGCCATGATGTTCGATCTTTGCGCGGGCCTGATCTCAAGTGGCAGAGGGACAGAACCTCTGTCTCAAGTATGGTGCCTTGTCCAGAAGCATCATCTGCGTCTGGTGTCGATCGTACCTGTGTACCTCAACCAGAATCCGAGGCCCGAGGGCTTCAAGCCCTATGATTGGCTAGAATGATATGGCTCACCTTCAGTCACGCCTGCATGTCAGGCCATCGACCGATATATTTCAATGGCAATACCTGTTGAGCCTTCTTTCTCGGAAGTGCTCCAGCAATCTCTCCAAGTTGACCTCGACCGCACCGCCCACCATGCTCACCGTAACCGCTCAGCAGAGTCGCTTTCACAACGAGACAATTGAAGGATCGGCATTGAAAGAGGTAGGCTTTAACAACGCTACTTATCTGCGGTGTACCGACTGATAGAGCCTTCTAGATCGTTGTCAAAGACCTAAGCATAGGCATTGGGCAAAAAGAGATACTCAACCACGCACAATTCCAGCTTCAAATCGGGAAACGTTATGTCCTCGTTGGCCGCAATGGCGTCGGCAAGTCGAGTAAGTAACCTTTTCATGTCACCGCGAAGCCAACGCTTAGACCTACAGCACTCCTGCAAGCCATGGCGACCGACCAGATTCCAAGCATCCCCCAGAGTCTACGAGTCTTGCTCCTCGGGCAGACTCAGTCGACGCTCGAAGACGACGTCGGCAATCTGAACCTCTCCGAGACGACGGTACTTGAGTATGTCGTTCGAAGTGACCGAAAGCGCGAGATCCTTCTGAAGGAGGAGCGAGAGCTATCGACTGCCATCGACACCTCTCAAAGGCCAACGGCTACCGTGCTTGCGTACCGCAAGGTCAGCCATGAGAGACTTGAACGTCGTACGTCGGAGGCGAGGCAGATTGCGTTGCGTCGCAGTGGCGCGAGAGGTATAAAAGCTCGGAAGACTCTCATCGCACTGGAAGATGAGGTTAAAATGTCCACTGTCAGGTGAGCCGAGTCTTCAAAGCCTTTTTCGAGCGCTGTTGACCTAGATCGTGTCCAGACTGTCGCAGCCCGAAAGCGACATCGACCCTGCTACAATGGCAAGCGAGAGCCAGGAGGCCGCCGAGATGCTTGGCGAGATTCAAACAGCCTTAGATCTGGTAAGATGATCTCTCAGACTGTCTTGATGCGAAGTGCTGATACCATGTCACAGATGGGTTCGTCGTCGGCCGACGCCAAAGCAAAATCTGTACTCCTCGGTCTCGGTTTCTCAGAAGAAAGCATAGGTCAACCAATGTCTAGGTTATCTGGCGGCTGGAGGACACGATGCTCTCTTGCGTGTGCCCTGGGCCAATCCGTGGATCTCCTCCTGCTGGACGAGCCGACGAACTACCTTGATCTTCCCAGCATCATCTGGTTGGAGCACTACATCCAGAACCTACCCTCCACGGTCACAGTACTTGTCGTGACGCACGATCGAGCATTCGCCGATGGCGTCGGAGAAGAGCTCCTCGTCTTGCGCAATCAGACGCTGGAGCGTTTTCGAGGCAACATCTCGGCGTACGAAATGGAGCGCGCGAAGAACTACAAGTATCTAAACCGGATGCAGGAAGCCAAGGACAAGCAGAAGAAGCACATCGAGTCAACGATCGTGAATAATGTCAAGGCTGCGAAACGAGCCGGCGATGACAAGAAACTAAAGCAAGCCGCTTCCAGGAAGAAGAAGCTGGATGAACGATGGGGAATGGAAGTCGGCGCCAAAGGTGGCAGATTCAAGCTAAATCGCGACCTTCCGGGCTACCACCTCACCAACAGAGACGCGATTGATGTACCAGAGTTCGACCCACCTCTTCGCTTCATTGTCCCAACCACACCGGCGGATCTGCGGTTTCCAGGCGCTCTGCTCTCAATGGAGAAGGTCAGCTATGCGTACCCGAAGAACAAGAAGTTATCGGTTTTGCAAGACGTTGACCTCACCATCCACCCGGGTGAGCGCATTGGCATTGCTGGTAAGAATGGTTCTGGCAAGTCGACTCTGGTCTCCTTGGCAATTACTGGAGCAGAGGGAACGTCCATGAAGCCTACATCAGGGACTGTCACAAGGCACACACGAGCACGCATCGGCCTCTACTCACAGCATTCTGTCGAGGAGCTTAACGATATCGCCACGCAGACACCCGAATTGACCGCCTTATCGCACTTGATGGCCTACGTCGGTCCCGAAATGGCAGAGAAAGACGCACGAGGTCTGCTCAGCGGCCTCGGGCTTGCGGGAAAGATCGCATCAGATGTCCCAATAGCTCTCCTGTCTGGAGGGCAAAAGGTACGACTAGCTTTGGCCAAGCTGGTCTGGCAACCACCACATCTCCTCATTCTCGACGAGGTCACAACACATCTGGACAGCGATGCCATCCAAGCACTTGTCCTTGCCCTGCAAGACTATGAGGGAGCGATCTTGGTCGTTACGCATGATCGTTTCTTCATGCGGTGTGTGGTGGAAGGTGAGTCGGCTAAGAGTATTGCGAGGAGCTATCGACCTGGAGATGAGGACGAGGAGGATGAAGAGTCTTCCGACGAGGACGAGGCGAGCTCACGGAGGCGGGTGGTGTACCGTATGGTGAAGGGGAAGCTGAAACCGCTCGAGGGAGGTATGTTGCAATACGAGGAGCTTGCTGCCAAGTCATCAATGAAGATGGGGAAGGGTTGAGCACTTTATACTCGTTAGAATGTACCATGAGGCCAGCATTAAATGATTGTTGCCCTCAACAGAGTACATATGCTCCATGTGACCTGTTGTCTCCATGTGACCTGTTGTCGCTTCGTGGCGGCGAAGTCTGTCGTCGTAGTCGCATTACGTGTGCCACCCTTGGCTGCGCCTCTGACAGGCCGAGGATGCCGCGCCCAGGGTCATCTAACAAAGACATCCACGATTCACCCTCCTTCTCTGTATCTCCTTTGTATTCATCCTTGCAAATCACAGGCAACGGCAAGATAGTTCAAGCCAGCGAACAGATATATTAGAGCGAGCTGAAACACACACACACAACAGCGCCACATCTGAAGCCACCCGCAGCGGCATCAAACGTCATGGCATATGTACGACATGCGACAGCAACACCACCATGTATCGCTAACAATCCTCCAGAAAGCTCCCGACGGCCCTCCACCAGTCTACCCCCAACAGGCACACTACGATGCTGGCCCCGTGGACCCTCGAGGCCAGAGTCAGGGCTACTACGGCTCGCCTCCACCACAGCAATACGGACAACCTGCGCCATACCAGCAAGGACCGTATCAACAAGGTCCGTATGGACAACCTGCACCGGGGTATGGACCTCAATACCAGCAACAACCGATGTACTATCAGCAGCAGCCGCCGATGGGGTATCATGACGATCGAAGAGGAGGCGGGATGGGCGCGGGAGGAGGCATATGTGCGGGTATAATGGGCGCGCTGGCTTGTTGTTGTTGTTTGGATGTGTTGTTCTAGGGTATGAATTGAATGGTATGCTGGATTCAGCATGCTGGTGGGTAAAGCGCGAAGGCGTTCGGCGGAGTCATTGTTTGTAGGTCTGCACGGTATGGTGTTCTTGGCGCGCAGAAGCAAAGTGATGTATCAGAGTCTCATGTTTCAATGGCGCTTACCGGCGCTGCAGACAGTGTGTTCACAATCCTCCCGTCCGTCGTGCGACGCGACTGGGGTGGTTTGTGCTACAGTGGCTTGATCAGGCGACCATTTCCATCCCTGGCTTCGGTTGAGGCGTTCCTGCTCGCATTCCTCCTCCCGACGTATTCGACAACACGCACGATACCATTACGCACGTTAAAACATCACGCACGATACCATCAAACGACCAGGGTTCGACCACGCCGCGACCGCAGTCATGTCTCTAGCCACCGATCCGGATATCGAACTGCTCGATCTACCCAATGAGCTCCTTGCGCATATCGTCAGCGACACCATGCCGCTGGGCTTTGAGTCCTTCGTTCTTAGCTGCAAGCGCCTCTACGCCATCGCCCAAGAGCGTAAGCTCATCGAGCAACATAATAGCCTCATACATGCCTACCAGCATGTCGACTTCGCCGGCCAAGAGCTCGACTGGTCGAAGGAGGGCACCCTTCCTCGCCTCCAATGCTCGTTGCACCTTCTACTCGAGATCGCATGCCAACCGGTCATAGCGCGATATATCGACACGGCCTTCTTGCTGCCCGTAAGTCCCACCGAAGAAGCGATGCAGAACACCCTAGATGCAGATATACTCGACATTGGGACCTGCGATGCCGCTCTGCGGCGCTTTCTGCCAATTCGGAAGTCGTTGAAGCCGCCAGCCGACATCAAACCGACCTCACGGCTCCAGACTGTTGCGCACGGCGCGTCCTCCCGCGCCGATGTCGTATGGGTGAGTCCTCCTGAACTGCACTTGCCACATCCCTGACTGACACCGTGCAGTAAGTCCCGCTATGGTGTGAAGTACATGGACATTCCTGACAGGCGAGTAGCTGGAGGATCGCCCTCATATCCCTCATGACCAACGTCTCGAAGCTCGCCATCCCTCACCAGTGGCTGCATCCCTCCACATCGCACTCCACCGCCTTACTCGACGCCTTGGCCACGGAGGCCGCCCGTCCCGCCGGAGGAGCCCTCAGCAACATCACCGAGGTGGAAATCTGGGGTTTGACCGACGACCCGACGCCCTTCCAACAGCTCAACATTTTCCTCGCGCTGCCCCGAATTCGAAGACTCTGGTGTGGACAGGCCACAGGGACGGAGAATCCCGAAAGGTACTGGCCGGTCGAATGGTGCTGTCCCGCCTCGGCCTCCCAACTCGAGTGCCTCGAGTTCTTCTGGTGCGTCATCAGCCACTTCGAGCTGAAGAAGATGCTCGCGCGCACCCCGAAGCTGCGCCGCTTCCGCATGCACAAAGCCGCCGTAGTCTCTGAGATGCAAACGTGGAATGTGGGGTGGGTGGTGCAGGCGCTGCAAGACTACTGCGGTGGTACCTTGACCGAGATCACCATCTCGATCGAGTGCCACGCCGACGTCATCACAGGGTATATGTGCGACTTCATAGGGTTCAAGGTCCTCGAGCGGCTGGAGCTGGACACGCGGTGCTTCTGTGCTCCGCCGCGGGCGGCAGCGGCCGATGCTCCAGACGCAAGCGCCGTCTCTCTTCCGCCTCGACTCGCGGACATGCTGCCGGCGACGATCAAGACCGTGCGCCTGCTGACCGGAACGCACGACTCGCAGACCTTCCTCCTGAACGGCCTCTTCTCGCGCTGGCACATTGACGATTGCGAGTCCGGCACTCAGCGACGGGTCCTGCCCTCGCTCCAGATGGTCGACGTCCTGCGCGGCTCCGTGACCGTCGGCGGGGTGCCCGTTGATGAAGGCCAGGACGAGGAGGCGTGGGCCGCTGCGCGTCGCGTGATCGAAGCCGCAGGGTGCTCGTACTCCGATGTGCCCCATGCCAGCCCTGAGTGGGTGGAGAAGAGCCGCGCCGGACTACTCGACTACTGGTGTGTAGTCCGGGAAATTGAAGCGGATGCTTAAGGTAGTCGCGAGCTCACGTTTAATAAAAGCCAGGCAGAGACCGGTCAAGTCTGGAGATCCCGCTTCTTCTCTTCCCTATTCCTGCTTCGTGAGCAGAACCCAGCGCACAGGGTTTCATGAGGCAGTCGAACAACCGCTGGCGCCCTTCTATGCCGTGGCCGACTGGAGGCTAGAAGGAAGGAACTAAGCTAGATATCATACCATGGTAGTGTGGTATATCTTTTCTTTCCACCTCTGCACACTCAACATACACAAAAAAAAAAAAGAACGAGCTCGGCATCTCGCCGATTACAGCTTGTACATATTATCGCTACGGCGGCAAGGCCTACACCACTCTTTCGTTGACACTAAGATCCGCGTTCGACATCGACATGGTTCAAAGGACGGACAGTCTGGCAGAATCCCGCGTTTCCAATCACCTCAGTGCTTACCGGCTCACACCCAGCCAAGCAGACCCCAACAGCAGATCTCCACACATCACACGAACTCAATCGAAACTGCCTCCTCTTTCTTCGTCTGCCGAGTCTCCCTCGTGGTGTCAATGTAAGTGTGTCAGGCAGGCTGAAAATATGTTTAGTGAAGCATGAAGAGCACCGACATGGATATCGCTATAGTTTTGGTCACTAACTTGGCTCGCAGTTCAACACCTCTGACACAAGTTGCCCAACTCGCATCTGTTGATGTTCACAGCCAACGTCAACAGCTTTGCCTTCCACCTTGCTCCTTCTCCCCCTCGCCAATCCTTCAGAAGCTCATCTCATCCACAGTACCAGCTCCGCCCTCCTCCCTTTCCCCGGGAACGTACGCCAACACCAACCTGCTTCCACTGGCACTTCTTCGAAGCTAGACTAGCATGCTCAGCCGTCTCGGTCCTTCCCGAGTCCCCATACCCAACGCATATACCTCCAAAGTCGCTAGGTTCTGCAAATGCCCGCGATTGCGCCGGTACAACTAGTTGATCCCTTACATCACAGTTGACCCAAACAAGCCCCGGTACTTTAGCGACACATTTCGGTGTATCTCCTAGGCACTGGACTCACCCGCCGCAGCTACCCGACGCACCCGTCCGCTGCAGCCACCTCCTTGGGCGCCGGGTACGTGCGTGCCGCGAAAGCTATACGACTTGACCGGCAGAACGTATGCAGGTAGCCGTGGAGCCCAAAACCGGACGTTTCCGCGCTGGTATCCTCAAACAAGCCTCCCCAACGCTCACGTAGATACCCTGTTCAGTGCATCACTCGCACCTTCCCACGACAGTGCCCCCTATACTCTCGACTATCCTCGACACTGCATTGAGTGCCCAGTACCTAATGGCCCTCATCCGACCAGAATCTGCATAAGCCGTGGCTACACGCGATGGATCGGGAGACGATCTCCTCGACCGACTACCCACCGAGCTCCTCGCAGAGATCCTCCGCTTCACCATGCCTCTCGGCTTCGAGTCTTTCATGCTCACATGTACCAGAGTTCACACAACTGGGAAGGACTGCGGCTTGATCAAGCAACACAATCTACCTTTCGCGAATGTACAGACCTGTCGACTTCTCCAGCAACGACCTCGACCAGTCAGCAGACGGACCCCATCGCATGGCATGCTCGATGACACTTCTAATCGAGATTGCACGAAATCCTCTTGCGGCCGCTTATGTCGACACTGCACATTTGCTACCGGTGTTGCTGCGGTCGGTCTTCCCGCTTTCGGTCTTCGCTCAGACGACGCCGGATGCGGCTGTACTCGCTGGTCTGTCGACCTCGGACCACGATGCTGTACTGCAACTCCTGCGAGGTTCCAGGTGCTTGGGACGCGTAGGCATTGACCCTGCCTCATTTCTTCGAGCTTCTGCGACCGGTGGGCCGCCGTCTCGAAGCGACATCGTCTGGGTAAGTACCTACAAGCTGTTGGGGTGTCACTATCGCTAACAGCACGCAGTCCGTTGTCCCACTGTAGAAGACCGAGCCTCTGCTAACGAAGTGCAGCTTACGGATCATATTGCTTTCACTCTTGATCAACGTCTCGAAGCTAGTCATATATCATCCGTGGCTCCATCCACTCCCTCCGCAAGCCTCTGCTCTACTGGATGCACTGGCTCTGGAGGCCTTCCGGCCCGGTGGTGAAGTCTTCAGCCGGCTTACCGACGTGGAGGCAACGAGTTTTGCTCCGGAGCCGACGTCTTTCCAGCAGCTGAATGTCTTCTTCGCGCTGCCCTCGGTCAGGAAGGTCCTGTGTACCAGGTACACTGCAACGTTACAGCGGAATTTCAATCTGCCATTCAACTGGCGATATCCACACCTGCAGTCTCAGCTTGGACCCATCGAGCTGCTCTCGTGCAGCGTCACTGCCCCCGAGCTGGAGAAGCTACTGCCACACCTCCAAAGGCTAAAGTGCTTCAAGCTACACGCTACGCGAGGTGACGAACCGGGCGTCGGAGGAGTTCTGCAAGCGCTTGAAGATCACTGCGCCGCCACCCTGACGACCATATACATCACAAGCATGCGTGTGTCCACGCTCAGTGTCGTCGAGGGAGGCATGTGGAACTTCACCCGCTTCCCGGTCCTCGAAGAACTGGTGCTCGATGCGCGATTCTTCTACCGTCCGCCAAAGCAGAGATGGCGGATGCCATTCCCAGGATGGCAAAGGGAGGCGATCGCCTCGACGCCGACTAGGCTTCGACTTATCGATGCGCTGCCCGACACGATCAAGACTTTTCGACTCCTGACTGAGACTGGGGATTTTCAGGCGTACCTCGTTGGCGACTGCCTTTTCTCGAGGTGGCATATCGATGGTTTCAAGGTCTCGCCGGAAGGACGGGCTTTGACCTTTACTAGGGATGGTCGAAGTAGTGCATGGCCTGGAGGTCGTCGCCAAGCCGCTGGTAGGAGGACATCGCGAGGAAACATGGGCGGCAGAGGGGGTGATGTGGTTTGACCTGCAGGTTGCTCGTTCACAACATTAATGTTAGCGGCACAGGCGAGTAGAGTGATATTGGAAATTCGGGACAAGGATCTGTAGGGCCAGTAGCAGAGTGCGTTCAAATTTCGTTGACCGCGCTGCGCAGCCAATATCTAACAGTCAAAAGTACTACATCCGTGCGCATTTCCATATGTTCCATCAGACACCCCCAAACCTGTCAAACGAGTTCAGAAGCAGGGTACGTAGTACGGAACCGTGGCAGACAGGGGCTTGGCGACAACAGTGATATGGCTCCTAGAAGACTACTAAATGAATGAAACGGGTATCTCAGACGCGCCGTACCTACCGCTATACGAAGATATAACTTTGAAGAGTATATGTCAACCTGGCGTTCATATCGTCGTCGCCGGAGTAACTTCGGGACTGCCACTTTCCATACTGCGTACCCTGGAAGCCACCCCAATTCTGATCCATCATCGCCACCACCTTCTCAGTTCCCGAAACTAACTCCTCCCACCCCCAGGCAAAGTATTCAATCCCTGCCAATCTACACCACCACACCATTAGCACACATCCCCCTCAGCCCACCCGCCCCGCCAGGGGCTCTCTCATCACTTACCAAAAGCGGTATGTCCCTCATTTCGCCTACTAACCACCACCTCCTCCCCCACCCCCACCTCCACCCCCTCACTTCCCGCGCCCAGA